>Ga0131853_10003322_pt1 | contig 28848 bp, 21 predicted proteins | sample TergutLab28metaG_FD_92764 | JGI IMG/M metagenome (GOLD analysis project Ga0131853, IMG submission 92764) | Labiotermes labralis P1 segment gut microbial communities from Petit-Saut dam, French Guiana - Lab288 P1 (version 2) (version 2) | ecosystem: Host-associated > Arthropoda: Insects >... | reverse complement strand
ACCACAAAGTTCGATTTTTTTTGTAACATTTATGAATAAGCTGCATAGTCACCTCATATGATTGATTATCAATGATATTTGGGGTGAAAGTTTATGAAAAAAAGAATTATCGGTGCAGTTGCACTACTATTAGTACTAGCAGGTGCTACAGTATTTGGTTTAATAGGTTGCAGGCAGATGTCAGAGGAAGATGTTCTTGGGCGTTTATCCACTAACTTAGATGAATCAACCTCATATTTAGCAACCGGAGTAATGGAAGTTGAAAGTGAAGGACAAATCCATGTCTATTTTGTGGAAGTTGGCTTCGCACAACCGAATCTCTACCGTGTCACCATGCGTAATGAAGCAACAGGAAATGAGCAAGTTATTTTGAAGAATGACGACGGTGTCTTTGTGTTAACACCAGCATTAAATAAACAGTTTAAATTTCAGAGTGATTGGCCGATGACCAGTTCACAAGTCTACCTGTATCAATCATTGCTAACAGATATCTTAAATGCAGATGCAACAACTTTTGAAATTTGTGAAGAGACGGATAGTTACAAATTTACCATCAGTGCTGATTATCATGCTAATGGTCACTTGGTTAATCAAGTGATGCGATTCGACCGCCAAAAATTAATACCATCAGTGATTGAAATTCACAATGCAGAGGGAACGCCACAGCTAACCATGGAGTTCAATACATTTGAGTGGAATCATGAAATGGGAGATGACTTCTTCGTTGCAGATGCCATTATGGAAATGGCCCAAGATGTGATGGGTGAGGGAGCTGTTGTGAGTATCACAAATGTAGAGGAAGCTTTATTATATCCAACCTATGTGCCAGACGGTTCAGACTTCGTGGATAAGACAACCATTGCCACAACACATGGTGAGCGTGTGATTATGACTTTCGCAGGTGAGCATGAATTTACCATCATCCAAGAATCAGCAAGGGTACGTGAAGTGTTTGGACCTGAAATCATGCAAGGTGAGCCAGTGATGGTAAATGGAACAGTGGCAGCCATTACTGATAATACCTTAACATGGCAACGTAATGGTGTAGAATTCTTCTTAGTATCTAACACATTGGATCGTGACCAATTGGTAACAGTAGCAGCTTCAATTACAGCACAGTATGAAAAATAAAATATGGGAAACTCTAGTTAAGGCTAGAGTTTTTATATGAAATGAAAAAAAATTTTTAAAATTATCGATAAGTACCTTGCATTAATCACTAGCTTATGATATAATACCATTAATCACTACTAATCAATGATAAGTACTCGTGATTAAATGATTGATTAATCATAAATGAACAAATATTCATAAACGGTGATTTGAATCACCATCAATATATGCTATCAGGAGGTGAATCATGTGAATGTACAATTTAAAAAAGGTGCGTTAGAGTTATGTGTATTGGCCATTGTCAGTGAAAAAGAGTGTTATGGTTATGAATTAACAGAAAAGATTTCACAGCACATCGGCATATCCGAAGGAAGTATTTATACTTTACTGAGACGGTTGACAAAAGAAGAATATTTTACTACTTACTTGGTAGAATCAAATGAAGGACCATCGCGAAAATATTACCGATTAACGGATAAGGGGAAGCTTTATTTGGAGGAAATGAAAAGTCAATGGGAAGAATTTTCAAATGGGGTTAATCAATTATTAGGAGGTATACAAAATGACAAAATATAGTTTTTTAAATGAATTAGACCAATTGTTAAGTGGATTAACGGAAGATGAGCGCAGGGAAATTTTAGAGGATTACGAAGAACACTTTGCCTTTGCAAAGCGGGCAGAAAAATCTGATGCGGACATTATCGCATTGGTAGGAACACCAGCAGAAATTGCTAAGGAAATTTTAGGACAACAAACTCAAGGAGGCGAGTTCCAAGAGAAAAAAGAACGTGAGCAACAAGAAGAAGCTTTAGAAAAGCAAGCGAAAGCCCTAGAAGAGCAAGCAGCCATTTTAGAAGCGAAATTAGCAGCCCAAGCGAAAGCCTTGGAAGAACAAGCAGAGGCTTTGGCACAACAGTCAGAAAAGCGAGAAAAAGAAACTAGTTTCGGAACACAAGTGGGAAGTTTTGTAGATTCATTAACCGCTACAGTTGGTTCAGTAGTGGAGAGTGTGTCAGATGTTATCACAGAATCTTTTGAAATGGATTCAGAAGGACTGCCTGAACATGCTGTTCAAAGTGAGACGTTAATTGAAGAAATCGTTACGATGACCGATGTGAAGAACGTGGTGATTAATGCACGTAATCAAAAGGTTAGTATTGAAAAAACAACTTACCCAACAGCGAGAATTCGTTTAGCAAAAGGGATGCTTGCGGTAAAAGTTGAAGGGGATACCTTATTTATCGAATCTCGTGCCCTTAGGCGAAGATTGGCAATAGGTTCATTTATGACAATTGAGCATTCAGCGTCAGGACTAGAGGTTGAATTGCCAGAAATGGTATACGACTTGATTCAAGCGAAAACAGTCAATGCTAAAATCGAAATTGAATCTTTTGAGGTTGATAAATTAGAGTTAGAAAGTAACAATGGCAAGGTACAAGCTAGTGATATTGAAGGGAATATCCTAAGATTCAAAACTGGAAATGGTCAAATACAAGTAGAAGATTCAAAAGGGAATTTAGTGGCTAAAACGACCAATGGCAAAATTGAATTGACAGAAATCGATGGGAATATTGATGCCACAACTAGTAATGGTAAAATTGAACTTGATGGTATAACGGGTGATATTGATGCTAAGACAAGTAATGGTAAGATCGAATTTGATAATGAGACGATCAGCCAGAATGTCAGATTAGTTACTTCGAATGCAGCCATTCAGGTTGACCTTGATTATAAACCAGAACATGCAACTTTTGAATTGGCTACTTCTAATGCTAAGACGAGCTTGTTTGATACAAATCGGAATTATGATGTGTTTGGGGATGGGACTTATCAGGTGAAACTTGTGACTAGTAATGGGCGGATTGATGTTGAGTAGGGGTTGTGTTTGAATGGAATTTTATGTGATAAGGAGCTATGCAAGTTTGTGTGTGGCGAAGCTCTCTTAAGGCTGTGTTTGAATGGAGCTTTAGTGATAATGTCTACGTGTTTGTGGCTGGTTGATGTTTAAGATAAGTATTATGTTTGAACCCTTTCGGTGAGCAGTTTGGGGTCTCGCTTTAGTTTGTTTGGAGAGTGTCATTAGTTTAGTTCTCTTAAGCTGAACGCGCCTTTCGGCTTGTTGCGAGTCGTGATTTGAGAGTGGCAAAAAAGACTGCCACTCTCAAACCACGACTTTATTAGTTGGATTGTCTGGGGTTTGTCTGGGGTTTGTTTGGGGATTGGGAGTGGGATTTGAAGTGAGAAGAATAGGTGAAAAGGCTAGTTGGGATTAAATTTCAGCTAGTTTTTTTTGTTAAAATGGGTTATAATGGAGAGATGTAAAACACAACGAGAGGTGAATGGTTATGAAAGTAATTTTGTTAGAAGATGTTAAAGGGAAGGGGAGGAAAGGGGAGGTAAAGGAGTTTCCAACGGGTTATGCCAATTTTTTGCTGAAAGGTAAGAAGGGGATTGAGGCGACACCTGGGAATTTGGCTAAGATGGAGCAAGAGAAAAAGGAAAATCAGGCATTGGCTGCTACTCAGTTAGAAGATGCTAAAATTTTTAAGGATAACATTGAAAAATTAGAAGTGGTGATTAAGGTTAAAACAGGGACAGATGGGCGTGTTTTTGGTTCGGTAAGTACGAAGTCAATTGTTGAAGCATTCAAGGCACAACATCATATCACTTTAGATAAGCGTAAGATGGATTTAGATAAAGATGTAAAAGGATTGGGTGTTGTAAAAGTGCCAATCGCTATTCACCCAGAGGTGAAAGCTACGTTAACAGTAAAAGTAGAGGCTGAGTAAGATGGAATTTGGAAATACTAGGAATATGCCTCATAATACTGAGGCAGAGCAAGCTGTCCTTGGTGCCATGATGCAAAGTTCGGAGCAACTTGAAGATGTTAAAATCAAGTTAAAAGCGGAAGATTTCCATCATTCACAGCATCAAATCATGTATGAAGCCGTCATGTCCTTAATGGAAAAGGGGATGGCGGTTGATTCGACGACTTTAACAGCGCATCTTTATGACTATGGTCGACTAGAAGAAATTGGTGGTGCGCCTTATATTTTGGGGGTTTTTGAAAGTGTCACAACCCTTGCTCATACGGCGCATTATGTGAATTTGATACTGGAAAAATCCACTGCACGTAAGGTCATTGAACGGGCACAGCATCTTATTGAACAAGGTTATAATCCAGAAATGCCTATTGAGCAACTGCTTGAAGATGCGAAACGCCAATTTGCAACCCTTGAAGGTGATGTGCAAAATGACGATTTCCGAACCATTGCTGATGTTCTAAAAGATTATATCAACAACCTAGAGGAATTATCAAAACAGACTGGTGAAATTACAGGTCTGCACACAGGTTTTGATGCATTCGATAAGAAGACAGCCGGCTTGCAAAAGGGAAGCTTGGTTATTATTGCTGCCCGTCCAGCCATGGGGAAAACGGTCTTTGCCATTAATATTGCAGTGAATGCTGCCCGTTTGAATAAAATCAATGTGGCTATTTTCAACCTTGAGATGGGGGCTGAGGAAGTGGTTGGGCGGATTTTGAGTTCGGAAGGGCGAATTGATTTTTCAAAGTTAAAATCAGGAACATTGGATGCTGATGATTGGCGTTCATTAAAAATTGCGACGGATTCATTGAGCCAGATTGGTGTTTATTTAGATGACACTTCTCGCAAAGTGAGTCAAATCATTGCAAAGTGTCGGACACTTCATCGCATGCAAGGGCTCGGGTTGATTGTGATTGATTATTTGCAACTTATGGAAGGAAGTCGTTCCATGGGTGGAAATCGTCAGTTGGAAATTTCAGAGATGTCACGCTCATTAAAGCTATTAGCGCGAGAACTTAATATTCCTGTTATTGCTGTTGCTCAGCTGTCGCGAAGTGTTGAATCTCGTGAAGATAAGCGTCCCATCATGTCTGATTTGCGTGAATCGGGAAGTATTGAGCAGGATGCTGATATTGTGACCTTTCTATTACGGGAGGATTATTACCGTGCACCGGAAGAACCAAAAGATAATATGGTAGAGGTTATTTTTGCCAAGCATCGAAGCGGGTCAACAGGGTCGATCAAATTAGGCTTTAGAGGGGAAAATGCCCGTTTTGAAAATGTGGTCTATGTACCTGAAGATGCCATCCCCCATGGATGAGAGGTGATGGAAAATGGGGAAGAAAGATAAAAAGCCAGAAAAAGATGAAATTGATTATATGATATGGGGTCTTCTGTTTGGGCCAAGTATGGGGATGCTCTATAGCCTTATATTTGATACTGATATGGGTTTGTCCATGGCGATGGGGATCGGAATAGGTATCACCATCGGAGCTTTATTTGATTGGTATAAATCAAAAGAAAAATAAGAAGAATTGAGTTGGAATGCTAGAAGGATTAAATGTAATGGAAGGAACGAAACGTTCTTTGCTTTGTCATTTTGCTTCAAACTATATTAAGGATGGATTAGAATTATGCTAGAAAGACTAAATGTGATGGAAGACCGTTATGAAAAAATTAATGAATTAATGAGTGACCCCGACATTGTTACGGATATAAAAAAATTGACAGAATTGTCAAAGGAACAGCGTGGTCTTGAAGAGACGGTGAATGTGTATCGTGAGTATAAAGATGTGCAAACACAGATTGCTGATTTAACGGAAATGCTGGGAGAAGATGATCCTGAAATTAAAGAAATGGCTGAAATGGAATTGGAGGAGTTAAAGCCGAAACTTCCTGAATTGGAAAGTCGTTTGGAGATTTTGTTAATTCCAAAAGACCCAAATGATGATAAAAATGTTATTGTTGAGATTCGTGGTGCAGCTGGTGGCGATGAAGCTAATATTTTTGCCCTTGATTTATACCGCATGTATACCAAATACGCAGAATCTAAAGGTTGGAAAATCGAGCTGATGAATGCTGATTATTCAGAAGGTGGCGGTGTGAGTCAGGTTGAATTTATGATGTCTGGTGATTCAGTTTATTCTCATATGAAATATGAGTCAGGTGCTCACCGTGTTCAGCGTGTGCCGGCAACTGAGTCTCAAGGTCGCATTCATACTTCAACAGCGACTGTATTGGTCATGCCAGAAGCGGATGAGGTTGATATTGAAATCAATATGTCTGATATTAGATTCGATATTTTCCGATCATCAGGTGCAGGTGGTCAATCGGTAAATACAACAGAGTCTGCTGTTCGTGCCACCCATGAGCCAACAGGAATTAGTGCCCAGTGTCAGGATGGAAAGTCGCAACATGAGAATAAGGCCAGTGCCCTTAAAATTTTGAAGGCACGTATTTATGACTCGATTTTACAAGCCCAACTTGAAGCAGAAGGGGCAGAACGTCAATCAAAAATCGGAACAGGTCAGCGTAGTGAGAAAATTCGGACTTATAACTACCCACAAAACCGTGTCACAGATCACCGCATTGGCTTTACCTTGCAGCAATTGGATCGTGTCATAGAAGGAAAATTAGATGCAGTTATTGAAGCGTTGATTACTGAGGAGCAGAAGGAAAAATTAGCTAACGGGTAGAGAGAAGAGAATTAAATCATTAATGATTGGAATTTAAAGCAACAAAGAAGCTAAGATTTCAGGAGGTTATTGAAATGGAAGATTTTACACTAGATGCTAATCTCAAAGGTAACACATTAAGAAAGTCGTATAGGTATAGTAAAGTTTATCACATTTTGCTACTTGAAGATGATCGACAGCTAAGTCAAATGATTGGTAAGATGTTAACCAGAGAGGAATTCTCTTTGTATGGTGGGAGAGATACCAAGTTTGTTGTCCATCGTGCGTATACTTATGATGAAGCAGTGTCCATTGCGAGTATGATTAAGATTGATATTTTTATCTTGGATGTTTATTTATCAAAGGTAAAAGATGACTTTAGCTTTTTCAATAAAAGTGGGTTAGATTTTGCTAAGCGATTAAAGGAAGGTGGGTATGATGCTTTAGATAGAAGGGCACTGACAAGCCATATTAGCTATCAATATGGGACACCTATTATTTTCTTAACATCAGAAACAAATGTTCGTAAGCGTGTTGCGATTAGTGATGAAATAGGACCACACATTTTTCTAGAAAAACCGGCTAATGAGTATGAAATCATAAGCACTGTTGAAATGGCTGTTTATGGAATGGCACCTAGATTTTCACAGTTAAATTTGGTAGATGTTGATGATCAATCTGCTCATAGTTTAGAGCCAGATGAAATTTTATGGGGTGAGATAGGACCTAGTACAGTTTCCCTTCATCATTATGCGAAAGAAAAAAGAAAACAACCACCGCTACGAGCACATCGACGCTTTTCAGCTCAGAAAAGTGCATTTGCTATTGCAGGTGGCTGTATTGATGGGATTGTTGGCTATGTCATTAATCCGACATGTATTAAAGGGTATGACGATGAAACAAATGAGTTGATTGTTGAGTATATTTCGGATTACAAGATTGTACCGAAAAAGAATGGAAAACCACCTTTCACACCGAAGATTCCTAGGCATTTTAAGGTGATTAAAGAAGAAGCACGGATTCCGATTCCGAAGAAAAATCAAGAAGTGATGAGAATCATTGCTCAACGTTCCATGTGGTATGAAATGGATCATTCTGGATTGCCTGATTGGGCGAAATAAGGAGTGGAGACGATGACTGTTAATTATTTGTGGTTGGGGATTATGATTTTTTCGAATTCTTGTGGGCTTTTCATTATGTATTTGTTGTCTTATCGACTGTTGGATAAGACATTTGCTGTTATTTGGAAAGAGCATTTTAAAAAAGAGTGGCCAGGTCTTTTATTAGCTGGACTTGCGATGGGTTTATTATCTATTGCTATGAGTGAAACACGTGTGATCCATTTGATTTTGATTTTAATTCCTTTTGGGATGATTGTACTGCTTCATCGGAAACGGGAAGGGCTTAAGCTTTATGAGCTAATGATTTTGTTTCTTTTCGTCTTTCTAACCTTTGGTCTGATTGAAATACCGATTGTAGGTTTGTTATCCGTTTTAAATTTGTCAGACGAGATGTTGTTCATTATGGGAAATGGTATTCATGTAATTGTTATTTTGTTTTTATACCGTTTACCATATTTCATAATCTTATATCGTCATATAGTAAAAGATTTGCTCTTACAGTTTTTGATGATAATCACATCATTACTTGTTTTGGTTGTTTCAATTTATTTGAGTTTTGAATTTTCAGCTATGTATTTCTTTATCCTCGTCCTTTTAATGGGATTAATAATAGCTACTATCTATCAACTTGTTCCACTAATTTATTATTATACCAAACATTTGCCACGTCTCTATCATGATCGCAATACTCGTTTGATGGCGCATCATGGACGGATTTATTCTGAATCCGAATGTGAAAAGGCGAGGCAAGCAGTAGATGAAGTCATGGCCGAGGCGCACCTTGAGCCAAAGATGAATCGTTATGTGACGGGAGAAAACGAAGTTAATATTCAAGCTTATATCGAAAATAAGCTTGAACAACGCCAAGCAAAACTCGAGTTCAAGACAGTGGTTCAGTATGGGGGTGATCATGAAACAGTTCCTTTAGATGAGATTTTTTATATCGTGGGAACCTTGATTGACAATGCCATTGAATCAGGACGTTCACATTATCCTGCGATGTTGATTGTAAGTTGTATGCGTGATCATTTAGTGATTAGGCAATCAAATGCCACCTTCAATTTATTAACAGAAAACCAAATTGAGAAAATGGTACAAGCTGGAGTATCCACAAAAGCAAATCATGGACGTGGTTATGGCTTATATAATTTAAACGAGCGTTTGGAACAAGTGTACGGTGGTCATTTACAGATTCATTCTTATTATGATGAGCGGGCAAAAAGTAATTTTGTTGAGTTTATTATTAACATAAGTGCCCAAGCTAAGCCAAAACAAAACGACAAGCCTCTTTAATAGAAACCATGTCGTCTTATTTTGTTAAATTTTTTGGTAATCTTGGTTCTCCAAGAAAGAGGAGGCAAGGAAATTGTGCAACCATCACCGGCGTAACGGCAAGGCAGAAGGCTGTAAATTTTAAAAGGATCGATTTTCTTTTCATAGGGCTCACTCCTTAGATTTCATGGGTTCATCATACCCCGAAATACAAAATAAATCAATAGGCTAGTGTGAAAAAATTACGAAAAGTATCGAATTTGTTGTGAAAAAGGTTAAAACAGCAGTTTTTGATCTTTTAAAAAAGAGTTTTGCATCAGTCAAAACCAATAGACAATTGTAAAAAAAATTATATCAAGTAGGACTTCAGCAATTTCACAATGCCAAGTCAAGTTAATAGGCGATTGTAAAATGTAAATGAATTTAATAGCTCAAATCACCCAAGACGAGGTCATTTCATCCACAAATGTTGATTTTCGCAAAATGTGGATGATTTGATAGCTGAAAACTGTATAGGATGAGACAATTTCATCCACAAATGTCGAATTTCGCAAAATGTGGATGATTTGATAGCTGAAAACTGTCTAGGATAGGACAATTTCATCCACAAATGTCGAATTTCCCAGAATGTGGATGATTTAATCAGTAGGTAGGAGCGTTTTGCTTTTCGCGACAAAAAAAGCCCATAAAAACAAAGCTGAACTTGGCGATATTCGCAATTGCCAAGTCAAGCTAAAACTGAAAGGAGCAACAACATATGAAAATTTTACTAATCGGTGGAACAGGAACAATCAGTACTGCTATCACAGCAAAACTGTCTAAATCAGGGCATCAGCTTACTTTGCTTAATCGGGGGACGCAAAATGAGCAGATTCCTGAAAATGTTGAAATAATCAATGGTGATATTCGCAATGAGGAAGAAGTTGCTAAATTATTAGAAGGTCGCACTTTTGATGTGGTTGCAGACTTTATCGCTTTTGAACTGGCGCATGTAGAAACGGATTATCGTTTATTTGCTGGGATAACGAAGCAGTATGTTTTTATTAGCTCGGCATCTGCTTATCAAAAGCCACCTGTTGATGCAGTAATCACAGAAAGCACACCATTGTCAAATCCTTATTGGGGATATTCCCGTAACAAAATCGCCTGTGAAGAATGGTTGATGGAACGTTTCCGTAAAGACGGTTTCCCAGTGACCATTGTTAGACCAAGTCATACTTATAACAATGAATCTGTTCCAGTTGGCGTTCATGGGCATTATGAATATGGTTCGTGGCAAACGTTAAAAAGAATGCTTGAAGGAAAACCAGTGCTCATTCCTGGGGATGGGAGCTCTTTATGGACACTGACACACAATACTGATTTTGCTAAAGGGTTCATCGGTTTATTAGGCAATCCTCGTGCAATCGGTCAAGCTGTGCATATTACAAGTGACGAAAGCCTGACATGGACACAAATTCATGAAATCATTGCAACCCAGCTAGGTGTTAAACTAAACCCGCTATATGTTCCAACTGACCTTTTGGTTCATGCTGGGAAGAAGGCTGGCTATGACTATGAAGGACAATTGATGGGAGATAAAGCTTGCACAGTCTTATTCGATAATTCAAAAATCAAAAGACTTGTGCCAGATTTTGTAGCCACCAAACGATTTGATCAGGAAATCGCTGAAACAATATCATATGTTTTGGAACGACCTGAATCACAAAAGGAAGATCCTGAATTTGATGCGTTTTGTGATAAAATGGTTAAAGTGATGAAAGAAGCGTATGACCAATTCTGAAAGTAAGTCCAAAATGACTTGCTTTTTTTTCGAACTTGAATGATGTATTAGACTTCACCCATAACTCAATTAAAACATCCTCATACGGTAGTGAAACTGATGCGTTGTATGAGCATTAGTTGAACCAGTGCCCTTGGGGTAGTAGATTAAGAGCAAAATACTAAGCAATGCAAGATATCATTTTAAGCGAGATTCCTAACTGATCACCGAAAGGGTTACGTTATGGGACAGATCTATTCAAGCATGAAAGCATGAAAAAAGCCTGACCGGGCAGTCAAGCTTGAAAAATTTGAGTTAAATTTTGAATTAATTAAACAAATTTCTAAACCAATTTACAACATTATCCCACCAAGTGGCAATGGCACCACGGTCGATATTGTCTAAACTGATGTTTAAATCACCGATAATATTTCCCAGTTGATTTCCAAAATTGTTTAACTGATCGCGGAAGTCTTGAGAATTGATGGCATCTGTTAATTGGAAATTCCCAGCAAAGCCACGGAGGCGGTTGATTTGGTCAGCAGTTAGAATATCATCCAAATTGTTATTTTCCAAAATATCAGCGATAATCTCCTGAATTTCTTCTGGCGTTGCTAATTCACCAGTTTGTTGATAATGGTCGGCTAATTCACTTTGAATTTCAATCACTGCTTGATCTAAAACATAAGAATCAAAATCATCATTATCAGCATGATCGCTTGCGATACTAGCTGTAAGCTGAAGCTGTTCTTGGGCAACAAGCATGCGATCTTCATCTAATTCAACACCACGCTCGGCAAAGGCCTTATAGATCCCTGTTAAAGCAGCCTCACCAGTTACCGCACTAGGAGCCGCAACCTCCACCAATGCATCTGTCACACCAGCCGTAATCATGGCAGTAGCGTACTGGGTTGCAGTGACACGTGTAATGTAATCCGGTGTTAAAATGTTAACCTCAACCCCACTTCCAGCAGGTCGACGGGTAATTAAAACAGAAGAAAGCATGGATGCATTGGGATTGCCTTGACCTAAAAAGTAAACCAAATCATTCCCATCTACATAAATCGCATCGAAATGAACACCTTCCTCCAAATCATCTAAACCAAAAATTTCCAGGATCCTATCTCTTTGCGACTCAGTTAGGGAAGCACCATAGGCAAGGAAGGGAACACCCCATAATTCATCCACTTCTGCAAATGCCACAATCGAACTGGTTAGTAATAAACTGAATGTTAAAATTACAGCTGTGAGTTTTTTGAACAATTTCATATCATCTACCTCGTTTATATTTTATAGTGGTCTCGGTTGACCTGATTCTATTTTACCATATAAAGTTAGGAATAGTTTTGGAAAAATTGTGGCAAAAGTGGGGAAAGTGTTAAAAATGTTGTGAAAGCACTTTGGAATTTACGCTTTTTTAATTTTTTCACGAAATCCGGTAAAATCCAAAACCTTCGTTTCGGGAATAGGTGCATTCTTTTTCATATAAAGCGGAAAGGTCAAATCTCTAACAATGGTTGAACCAGCAACAACCCTAATAATATCACCAACAAATGAGATGTCATAAGCATCCAAATAATCATCTGCCCAGTCTAACAAAACATCTTCATGAAGATGTTCAAAAATTCCTTTCACAAGATTCATACTCGCATCAAATGGTTGTGTGAATAAGTAAAGCACAGATTGATTGTTTTCACACGTAATTCTATGTTCAGTAAACATTTAAGCACCTCAATTATAACTTATCTCAACAAGCGTCGATGAAGACACTCGTTATAGTTTCGCCGAATTTAACTAAACTATACAACTCTAATTTATGAAAAAAACAGAAGCATTAGAATCAACCATACAAAAAACATGCCCCCTACATAAAATATAGCAGGAGTTCATTTGTGAAAAGGAGCTCTTTATCCAAAATACGCAAATCTTATAAAGGGAGCTAACAGATATGGCAAAGAAAATAGTTTTAGATGCTGGACATGCTTATGGAACTGCTGGGAATAAAACGCCTGATGGCATTTATGAATGGACACTTAATAACAAAGTGGCTCTTGCAGTAGCAAAAAATTTAGCAGATTATGAAGTGACAATACAGCGTATTGATGATGTTACTGGAAAAACAGACGTTTCACTGGCTGAACGGGTAAGTAGAACCAATAAAATAATGCCTGATGCATTTGTTTCCATCCACCACAATGCTTACAATAGCAAATGGGGCAATCACAGTGGTGTGGAAGTTTTTTATAACTTAAATCGCAAAAACGACACAGAGAAAAAAATAGCAACGGATATGGCTGTAGCGAAATCGGCAAATACAGGCATTATGAATCGCGGTGCAAAAACAGCTGCATTTTATGTATTAACCTGTGATCCGAGGATTTTAGCAGTTTTAGCAGAGGGAGGTTTCATGGATTCCACCATCGATCATCCAATTATTACATCGACTAAAGGACAAGAAGCCTATGGGAAAGCTATTAGTGACACGTTGATCAAGCATTTAAAATTAGTGAAAAAAGCAAAACCAGAGGCAGAAGTAAAACCAACTGTGACGACACCAATTAAAATCGGTGATCCATATCCCTTGAAAACAAACACAACAGGTTACTACACCGCTGCAGATGCAGCAGCAAATCGCGATGGGAGAGTTAATGTACAAGCAGGTGAGTACTGGGTGTTTAACGTAGCAAACGGCATGCTTAACATTACGAAAACCAAAGGCTATCCTGGGTCATGGATCAATCCAGAAACAGCAACTGGAACAACACCAGCAGCACCATCAACCCCAACACAACCGACAGTGATTGGTGGAAAGTATACCCTCAAAAACAATACACCAGGCTTCTATACAGCATCTGATGCAAAAGAAAATCGCAATCAACGCGTAACAGTATTAGCAGGTGACTACACGATCTTTAACATCATAAATGGCATGATCAACATCACAAAAATCGTTGGAAAGCCGGGTTCATGGATCAATCCAGAAATAAATGCTAATACAACAGTTCCAAATCAACCGACACCAACTATCGGAAAGAAATACAACCTTGAGCATCATACACCTGGCTATTACACAGCAGCAGATGCTCAAGCAAAAAGAAATCAACGCGTGACAGTATTGTCAGGAGAATATGTCATTTTTAATGTTTCAAGTAGTATGATAAACCTAACAAAAGTAGCGGGACAACCAGGATCGTGGATTAATCCACTATAAAAATGAGAAACAATAGAACAAATAAAAGCGACTGAAATGGCAAAAATGCTGTTTCAGTTTTAAATTTCTTGCCCAAAATTGTATATTTTTCGAAAAAGTCTCAAAAAATATAAGATGGAGACTATTTTTGACAAGAAAACACTGTTCATTTCAATCAAAAAGATGTATAATGGTAAACAGAGAAATTAGCCAGCGAATTTAATTGTGTAGATTTGTAAAGCTAAGCAGATAAAACTTGAAAAATAAATTTGTTTTCCAAATGGTTTAGGATGTGTGATTATGACGTATGAAAAATTTGAACATAAAGCAATAAGCGTATTATTAGAGGGGAATGATCCAATCTTTGAAAGATTGTTCGATCAATTCCTAGAAGCCGAAGTTTTAGATCGCAGAGAATCTGAAGCTGGTTTTGTTGTGCATTATAGAGTTCCAGGCTATTTAGCGATTGATCGAACAGCGCGTATCATCTCTGGTGTGAAGGTCATGTTGCAACAAACAGAAGTATTGCGATTAGAACTCGTTGTGTCAGGCGGCCTTATTACACAATTAAATGCTGCTTATACCTCAACAATAAGATACAACAGTTTAGTCCTTCGTCTCAACGATCTTGTTTTCACGACAGATGGTAGTGGACGCACCTCTAATGAGATGCATATTAACCAAGAAGTGATGACTGATTCAGGAGGGTTAAGAAGAAATAAAATTCTTCCAACCTTTAAAAATGAAAGACGAGAGCGGTTTGAAGATACAGGACCGCTATTTACTCAACCTATCACACCATCAGTTGGCTTGCCACGAACTTCATCAGAACAAACCTTCCAAACACAAAACTTGTTGAGGCAGGAGCAAGCGCGCAACCAAGAGTTGACCCAACGCTTAAATCTAGAGAGAATACAGAATACAAAGTTGACTGATCAATTTGAACAACTTTTTGCTGAAAGCTCTCAAATGAGAGACATGATCCAACAAGAACAAGTCAGAAATTCGGAATTAACTGGAAGAAATAGCCAGTTGCTCGTAGACAACAACGAAATTAAAGAAGTTTTGATCGGTGAAAGAACCAAAAATGCAGATCTTGTTGGAAAATTTGAGCAATTATATACAGAGCACAGCAAAGCAAAAAGAATTTTAGAACAAGAACAATCTAAAAATCTAGAAATCATCCAAAGATCTGATCAATTATTCACAGAAACATTGCAAGCAAATGAACTCATTCAGTTAGAACAAGCACGAAATGTGGACTTGGTTTTAAAAGTTGAGCAATTCTTCTCTGAGAATAACCAAGCAAAAGAAATACTAGAACAAGAACAATCTCAAAACAATGAATTAATAGAAAAAACTGAATATTTGGTTTCTGAAAATGCGCGACTAAAAAGAATTGCAGAGCAAACGAACCTTCAAAATGCCGAGTTATTGAAAAACTCAGAAAAACTGCAAACCGAAGGCGAAGAAATCAACGAAACATTAAGTGCAGAACAAACCAAAAACTCAGAATTGGTGACGCAATATGCACAAACATTTACAGAAAATACTGAGTATAAAGAAATACTAGCACAAAAGCAAGCAGATAACACAGAAATACTAGAAAAAACTGAAAAGCTATTCGCAGAAAATGACGAACTTCAATCACTTATTGAACAAGAGCGTAAAAAATATACAGACTTAGTTGAAAAGACTGAAGAAATTTTCAACCAAAATCGTCAAACGAGAGAAGTTTTAGAAGAAGAAGAAGCCATCAGTGCGGAACTTGTTGCAAAAGTAGAGCGATTATCGGTTGCTAACAATCAGATTACAGAGCTATTAACAGCTGAAAAAACACGTTATGCAGAATTAGTAAAAAAATCTGAGGATATTATTGCTAATAATGATGAAATTCGAACGCTCCTTGAAGACGAGCAAACACGTAATCAAGAATTGGTTAACAAAGAAGCGCAATTATCGGAAGAAATCATTCAAAATCAAGAATTGATTGAGCAAGAAAAAGCTCGTCGTGATGAATTAATTGAAGCGACTGAGAAAGTTGCAGTTGAAACCGATGAAACTAGAAAATTGCTCGAAGAAGAACAGGCGCATAACGAAGAATTGGTTAAAAAAATAGAAGAATTAATCGCCGAGAGCGAAGAAACCAATGGGCACCTTGAAAAAGAACAGCAACGTGGTGCAGAATTAGTTGAAAATTCTGAAAATATCATTGAACAAAACAATCAGATTCATGAAATATTAGAGCAAGAACAACTTCAAAATCAAGCACTAATAGAAAAAGCAAACGAATTGCTTGCAGATTCAACCTTAACAGAAGAAGCCATCCAGCGAGAAAAAAATAAATGTTTGGAATTGGCTGAAGAGCGCGATCGACTGTTTGCTAAAAATGAAGAAAACAGAAAGAGCCTAGAAGAAGAACAAGAAACAAGTAAAGCCTTGATTGAAAAAAATGAATTGTTGGTTCTTGCTGGAAATCGAGTTAATGAGCTATTAGAAGAGGCACAAACGCAAAGTCAACAATTGCGCGAAGAATCAGAAACAATTCTACTAGAAAATGAAAAAAATCAAGAAAAACTAGAAGAAGAACAAGCTCAAAATCAAGAGATTAAGGCAGTTATTGAAAAAGAAGAAATTCGCAAAAGTGAATTGACTGAGGCCAGTGAACGAATTTTTGCTGAAAATATCCAATCAAAACAATTTGTTGAAGAAGAACTTATTCGCAATCAGGAATTAAGTGAAAAAACTGAACAATTGTTGATTGCCAACGCTAAGATTAACGAATTATTAGAACAAGAACAAAATCGAAGTGCTCAATTAATGGAGCAAACAGAAACATTATTGTTCGAAAACGATCAAACCCATGAACTATTAGAACAAGAGCAGGCTCAAAATCAAGAATTATTTGAAAAAGTGAATCAACTTGTAACTGATACAGAGCAAGCCAACGAACAAATCGTACTTGAACGAGGGCGATGCCAAGAATTGACAGAAAGAAATGATCAATTGGTTGCTGAAAACAGTGCAGCTCGAATCTTACTTGAAGAAGAAGAAGCACAGCATCAAGAATTGGTTAAAAGAAATGAAGCACTTATCCTTGCTAGTACTCAAATTGCAGAGTTATTGGCAGAAGAACAAACACGAACATCAGAATTAACTGAAGAATCAGAAGAAATTGTAGCTGACAATGAAGAAACACAAAGACAATTGGATGAAGAGCGTGCTCGCTTAGAAGAACTTGCTGCTAAAAAAGAACAACTCATATTGGAAAGCAAGCAAGTCAAGGAAGCTTTAAGCCAAGCACATGACCAGCAACAATCTCTAACTGAAGAAACAATCAGGTTATCAGTAAGTGTCGATCAAATCAAGAAGCTGATTGAAGAAGAACAAGCCCAAAATGCCAAGTTAGAAACAGATGTAGAGCAAGGCCTCATGCAGAAAAATGAAACGAACAGCTTGTTAGAAGAGGCAAAAAATCAGAATTCAGAATTGATGGCAACGAACGAACGCTTATTTATCGAAAGCCTTCAAGTCAAAGAAATGCTCGATCAAGAATTAGTCAAAAAAGCCAAATTAGATGAACGAGCTTCAGAATTACAAACAGAAATATCAACATGTCAGGAATCACTAGCCCAAAGTCAAGTCCGAAATTCAGAATTAACTGATATGGCCAATAATTTGCAAGCAGAAAGTGAGCAAGTTAAAGAACTATTAGAGCAAGAACACGCCAAAAACAAAGTCCTAATCGAAGAAACAACGCGCATCCAATTAGATACAACCAATGAACAGGAAGTATTGGAACAAAAAAAAAACCATAATGAAAAATTAACCGAAGAAAATGAGTGCGCATTAATCGAAAATCAAAAGATTAAAGAAGCATTGGAAAATGAACAATCTAGGCGTAATTCACTCTTAGAAAAGACAGAACGATTAGAAGCTCAAAGCGAGCAGATGAATGCAGCACTGAAATTAAATCAGGCAAATAGCTTAGAATTGGCAGGAAAGGCTGATGATTTTAAAAAGAGCCTCGAATACTTTAAATTCCAAGCAGAAAATGTTGAACAATTCATGGAAGCTGAACACGTAGCCAGTGACTCAGAAACAAACGAACTTGAAGATGAGGAACCCGAGCTCGATGACGTAGTCCTTGCATTAAAAACAGAAGATGATCAAGTTTTAGTGGAAAGAGTGGAAAGTGTTGAGGTTCAAGAAGTTGAAATTCAAGAAATCGAACCTATTCAAGAAGTCGAAGTTAAAGAAGTTGAACCTACTGATGACAAGAAGCAAGCAGGAAGAGTTGAATCTTTAAGAGCAACACCGGAAAAGGAGGATGTCCCTCAAATTCCACGTGAAGCGACAGATAAAAAAGCTCCAAATGGATTGAAAATATTCCTTAATGTCTTATTTTATTTAATCGTTGTTCTATCTGTTTTCTTCATTTTCTTAACAAGAGCCAATACAGAAGAACCAATTCGCTTCTTTGGACGCTCTATTTTGCAAATGGAATCAGCTAGTATGGAACCAGAGATTAGACGTGGTGCATTAATTTTTCTTAGAGAAGTAGATGTGAATGACTTAGAACCAGCTCAAATTGTTACATTCCGACACATAGAAACTGGAAGAAGTACCACTCGTCGTATTTATGATGTTGAAACAGATGATGCCGGAAATACAACTGGTTTCATTTTAAGAGGAGAGGCAGATCAATTTCTTAATAACGACATTGTTCCAAGTGAGAATATCATCGGACAAGTCGTGTCTTCAAATAATCCAATGGGTCAAGCAGTTACATTGTTTGGTGGTTCTTTTCTACTCCTACTCATAGTAACAGTTGCATTATGGCTTGTATTACATTTCGGTAAAAATGCCATTCTTGCAAAAGTTGCAGCTTCAGAAAATATCAATGAAATTGAAATGACAGAATCAGCACCATCTCAAAACGAAGAAACGCCAGTTAAAGAAATAACAATAGAAGAAGCTCCAGCTGCAGAAACCTTAATTGAGGAAGCCCTTATTGAAGACACACCAACTGAGGAAACAACAGTTGAAGAAGCTCCAGCCGAAGAAACATTAAGTGAGGGAGCCATCGTTGAAGAAACGCCAAATGAGGAAACAACAGTTGAAGAAATAGCAATAGAAGAAGCTCCAGCCGAGGAAACGTCAACAGAAGAAACAGCAGTTGAAGAAGTGCCAGTCGAAGAAACGTCAATAGAAGAAGCTCTTGTTGAAAATCAAGCAACAAATGAACAAGAAGCGGAACTTGAGGCTACGGAAGAAAAAGCCCTAAGTGACAAGGAAATCGAAGACGATGAAGATGACGAAGAGCTCATTGAAATTATCTTACCAGATGATAAATTGGATGACTTCTTTGAATAATAAACGATGATAAAATCAGACGAAATAAAGGAGGGATTAAGATGAGATCAGTCATAATAGGAATCTTTGAAGATTTCAAAACTGGCACATATAAACAGTTAGATGAAAAACTTGGTGGCATTTTAGATAAATTTGCCAATAGCCACGAAAAAGCCAAAAAATACAAAGAACTTACAACAGTAACGGTAGAATGGGAGAACCATGATATTGTGCACATTGTTGGCCTTGGAAAAGAAAAAGACTATAATGTTAATCAGCATCGAAAATTAATCGGTCATGTGATTAAAAAATTAAATTATGATGCAACCCTTTTGCTCGACACCTTCTTACCAAGGGACATCAACATTAGTGCATTCGCATTTGCAACATCAGAAGCATACCACCTGGTTGTCCATCAGCCTTATCATTTGAAAACAAATGAGAAACCAGGAGAAGAATTGATTATTGAAATCGAATCAAAATATCATATTCATAACGCAGTTAGTGAAGGTGAATTACTCGCATTTGCAACAAGTACAGCACGTGATTTACTCAATATGCCAGCGAATAAGTTAACACCAACGATTCTTGCAAATACAATTGCTGAATATGCAGGTATGCATGGGTTAAAAACAGAAATATTGGAAAAGCGTCATATGCAACGGCTTGGAATGGGAGGAATCCTTGGCGTTAATCAAGGGTCGACTGAAAATCCTAAACTGATCACTGTTAAATACATGGCAGGCGATCCAGATGGAGATGTGCTGGCACTAGTCGGAAAAGGTATTACCTATGACACAGGTGGCTACTCATTAAAACCTGCAGCTTCTATGTATGGGATGCATGGTGATATGGGTGGTGCGTCAATTGTCTATGGTGCATTTAACGCCATTGTCTATGCCAAACTGCCAGTGAATGTCATGTTGGTTATTCCAGCAACTGACAATATGGTTAGTGCAGATTCTTTAAAACCTGGTGATGTGATTACCATGTTAAATGGGATGACTGTTGAAGTAAACAACACGGATGCAGAAGGTCGCTTAGTACTAGCAGATGCCCTCACTTATGCCCAACAAGAAGGTGCAACACACCTGATCAATGCAGCAACCTTAACAGGTGCCATCATTCGTGCTCTAGGTGACCATACAACAGGTGCCTTTACGAACAATAAAGAATTTATGGCTGACTTTCTTGAAATCGCAGAAGATTCAGGCGAATCAGTATGGGAATTACCGATGTTTGAGCCAGAGCAATAATTACTCAAAACAAGTGAAATAGCTGATATTAAAAATGCGCCACCGGGCGGTCCAGGTGCGATTGTTGCAGCAGCATTTTTGAAAGAGTTTATCGAAGATGATAAAGCTTGGATTCATCTAGATGTGGCAGGAACAGCTGAGATTAAAAAAGCTCATGAGCTTGGACCAAAAGGGGCAACGGGTGTGATGATCCGCACCTTATACAATTATGCAAAATCCTTAATCTGATGTCGAATGATGAAAAGGATGAAATAAAGAAGGTAGATATTGTCGAAAGAAGGAATATCTACTTTTTTTTTGTCTGTCGATTTATTTTAAAGCTGCTTTCACCTGCCAAAATACGACAAAAGATCCTTGCAGATGATGGTATAATGTCCTTATAAAGATAAGGAAAAGACAAGGATTTGGGGGAATTACAATGGAACTTACGAGAAAAGTTAGATCAACATTCACAATGAGAAATGATGATGCCTTAGCATTGGCATCAAGGAAAAAATTGAATAAATACATGTTGAGCCAGTTTTTTATTCAACTGGTTAATTTTCAACAACTGATTAAATCAATGAATGATTTTGTTGGCGACGGAAAGATCGTCAAAACATCCACTTTATTTGATGGACTATCCCTTTGTTTAAATAGAACCATCTCGGAAATGATTCACGATCGTTATGATGTTGAGAGTCAGGTTGAGATGATCAAAGCCAATATGAAGATTATTGGTGTAAATGTGAGTGATGTGCGTGTTAAAAGCTTATATCCACGACTGTTAAAACTAAGTATGATTATTGAAAAGCCGAGTCCTGTCTTATTGAGTGGGGAGCTTAAGAAACAACTTGAAAGAATTTTTGGTGAATCATTGAAAATAAACATTGGTAGAGTTAGGAATAAAACTTTGAAAATCGAAGTAACATCTTCTCGTAATTTTAGAGTTGAGCATGGTGTGGCTTATGTGGGGAAAAATGGCAGTAAGCTTTCAGGAGATAGCTACTTATGTGAAAATTTCCAAAGTGGGAGAACCATTGTTGCCATTAGCGATGGCATGGGGAATGGTGAACTGGCTCATACAGAAAGCTCATTGGCATTGCGCGTTTTAAAATGTATGTTGAATTTTAATGTTCCAGTTGCAGAAGCTGTTCGTGTGATTGCGGAGTTAAAACAAGAAAGCAACACGGAGGAACGATTTTTTAGTCTAGATTTATGTATGATCGACAAAGAAAATGGATGTGCCCATATCTATAAGCAGGCAGCTACATCTACTTTCTTATTGCGTCGCGAAACAGTGCGCAAAATTGAAATGCCAGGTCTTCCTTTGGGTGCGATTGAAGCAATGGAAATTAGTCATATGAAGGTTGATTTGTTGCCAGGAGACGTTATTATTATGTGTAGCGATGGTATTTTGGACAATTTTACAAATACAGACCTTTTTGAGAAAAGAATTATTAGAAACACAGAGATAGATGTGAATAAAATGGCTCAGGATCTGTTAAACTATACTATAAGCCGGTCAAATGGCAACATCACTGATGATATGATGGTTGTAGCTGCTGAGTATAAGCCGATTCGCAACACGAAACAAAATTGAAAAATTTGAAACTTGTTTATATTTAATTTACAAAATGTGATATAATGAGGTGATGAAAGAGCATTGTACAATGTAGACCATTGACCAAATAGGAGTCACAGTTATAATTATGAAATTGCAAGTGTTAAAGACCATCGAAAAATATCAGATGATCAGCCATGGCGAAACAGTCGTCCTGGCTGTTTCAGGTGGCGTGGATTCGATGGTGTTGATGGATTTATTTGTGCCACTTGCTAAAGATTGGGATTTAACGTTGGTTATTGCCCACATGGATCATGCCAAACGTGCTTGTTCAACCCTTGATGCTGAACTGGTTCACCAAATTGCAAAAAAGCATCATCTGGTATTTGAAAAAAAGATTTTGCCCCAGCAGAAAGCGTCAGGAAATTTCCATGCTTACGCACGCAAAGGGCGTTATGCATTTTTCAAAGAAGTGGCGAAAAAGTATCATGCCAGTAAAATTGTAACTGCCCATCATGCTGATGATCACTTAGAAACCATCATTGACCGCTTGATGAAAACAGAGGTGCCAGCAGGCCTCATCGGCGTCATGCCAAAGGGACATGTGGAAGATGTACCAGTTATCAGACCGCTGATTGAGGTCAAAAAAAAAGCAATTTACGATTACGCCAAGCAATTTGCCATTCCATTCCATGAAGATGTTAGCAACGAATCAGATGATTACCTACGCAACAGAATTAGGCATCATGTCGCGCCTCATTTGATAACAGAACGCCCAGATATCATCAAGCATGTCCGCGCGTTAAGTGATCATTTAAGTGAAGATGAAGCCTACTTTGAAAAGCAAATTGACCAGCTAATGGTAGAGGTAAAGCAAAAGGAACATGGTTATGAATTCAGCTTGGCTTGGCTACAGCGTCTGCCTTCAAGTTTGTATCGACGTATCCTGTTGAGGCTTCTCCCTGAGATAACCAAAGGTGCGCTTTGCGAATTAAACATATTTCTAAATAATGGCTCACCTAGCGGGATTTGTCATGTGGGTGGTGACAAAGTTGTGAGGAAATCCTATGATCATGTTCACATTGTCCCTTCGGAATTTGATGACATTAAGCTAGAGTTTTCCATCAAGCTGGAAATAAATAGCGAAAATGAACTGCCAGATGGGCGAAAAATTGTTCTTACACAAGGAAAAATCCTTGAAAATCGAAGAGAAATCCTCGAAAATCGAAGATTCGACGAAAAAGTTAAAAAAAATGAAGCACAAGGAACATATTTGTGTTATAATAGTATACGTATGCCTTTGACTGTGCGTCATCGGCAAGCGGGTGACCGAATTCAGCTAATTGGTAAGCAAGGACATGCCACAGTAAAGAAAATTATGATTGATGCCAAGGTGCCTATTTATGAACGTAACAACTGGCTCATGATTGTGGATGCCAACGAGAAACTTGTTTGGATTCCAGAGCTGAAAAAATCACCTGTTTGTTTAGAAAAACCAAATTCTAATAAGGATTTATGGTTGGAAATTTGTGAGTAGTGAGTGAGGTTTTAAGATGGAAAATAGAAATCCAAAAGGTAATAATGATCAAAATGAAAGAGGGAATCAATCACCATTATTAATGGGGCCACGTGCTTTTGGACCATGGGTCATTATTTTATTGATGGCCATTGGGTTATGGTTGTTTGTGTCTCAGGGGTCAGGATTTAGACCGCAAGAATCACCAGAGATTGACTTAAATACATTTATTACGCTTGTCAGAAATAATCATATTGATGAAATAACAGTACGACCTATTACTGGAGACAACAACCATTCCATGTCACGTATACTTGGTGACAGAACAGATGGTGAAGAAGCGACGCCATTCTATGTGAATATCTATACCAATATTCATTTAGAAGCGATTACTGAACTTGCTTTTGAAAATAACGTCACTATAAATCCAAGACCTTTACCAGCAACACCATGGACATTTTTAGTGTCTGCATTATTCACTGGTGTGATGGTTGTGGTTATTTTCACCATGCTTCGTTCTACCCAACGTGGCAATAACAAAGCTTTCAACTTTGGAAATAACCGTGCACAACTTTCTAAACAAGATGGTGTGTCATTTAATGATGTTGCTGGAAATGACGAAGAAAAAGAAGAGCTTGTTGAAATTGTTGATTTCTTAAAGAATCCGAGGAAATATCAGGAAATGGGTGCGCGAATTCCAAAAGGTGTGTTATTAACAGGACCTCCAGGAACAGGTAAGACGTTACTTGCACGTGCCGTTGCTGGTGAAGCTGGTGTGCCGTTTTATTCAATTTCAGGTTCTGACTTTGTTGAGATGTTTGTTGGGGTCGGGGCAAGCCGTGTCCGTGATATGTTTGCTGTTGCGAAAAAGACGGCACCTTGTATTATTTTTATTGATGAGATTGATGCAGTAGGTCGTCAACGTGGAACTGGTATGGGTGGTGGCCATGATGAGCGTGAGCAAACATTAAACCAGTTATTAATCGAAATGGATGGTTTCGGTGTGAATTCTGGGATTGTTATTATTGCAGCTACCAACCGTGCCGATATTTTAGACCCAGCCTTGTTGCGTCCAGGTCGTTTTGACCGTAAGGTTATTATTGGACTTCCTGATGTAAAGGGTCGCGCCGAAATTTTAAAGATTCATGCCCGAAACAAAAAATTCGCACCCAATGTCGAATTGAAAAATATTGCCAAGCGTACGCCTGGATTCAGTGGTGCTGATTTAGAAAACTTACTTAATGAAGCTGCTTTACTTGCTGCCCGTGAAAATCGCAAGAAAATTGAAATGCCTGATATTGATGAGGCAAGTGACCGTGTTATTATGGGGCCTGCCAAAAAGTCAAGGGTTATTACACCAAAAGAACGTAAGACGGTTGCTTATCATGAAGCGGGACATGTTGTGGCAGGTGTGAAATTAAGAAATGCGTCAATTGTTCAAAAAGTAACCATTATTCCAAGGGGAAGTGCTGGTGGTTATGCCATGATGTTACCAGAAGAGGAGACGATGTTGAGTTCCAAGCAAGAACTACTAGATCGCATTACTGGTTTGCTTGCAGGTCGTGTTGCTGAAGAATTAACATTCGGGGAAATTACAACGGGTGCGTCTCATGACTTCCAAGAAGCAACGCGTATTGCCCGTGCCATGGTCACTGAATTCGGAATGAGTAAATTAGGACCAATTCAATTTGAGCAACGTGGTGGCGATGTGTTTTTAGGTCGCGATTATACCAGCGCGCCATCAAGAAATTTCTCTGATCAGTTGGCATTAAAAATTGATGATGCTGTTGCAGAAATTATTAACAGTTGCTACACATTAGCGACGCTCACATTAACAGAGCATCAGCTTCTGATGAATTTAATTGCTGAAACGTTATTGATTGAAGAAACATTGACAAAAGAGCAAATTGATGAATTAGTTGAAAAAGGTCGTCTTGAAGAGACTGATTATGGGAAAGGTAGTACCATGTCTGAAGCGGAAAAAGCCGAGAAAAAGGCAGACGTCAAGGAAGGCGCGCGGATTGGTGGTTTGTCTACGACAGGACGCATCGGTGGCACTTTGCCCGATACACCGATAGGCGGATCTAGCGCACGCATTGATGGGGAAAGAGAAGATTAAAGCTAAAAGCAACTCCTGATGGGGTTGTTTTTAGAATGAAAGAGGTTTAGAAAATGAAGACAGATTATTTAGTAAAATCACTGGCCTTTAGTGATGAAATTAGGATCTATGCTGCAAGGACCACTGATTTGGTAGAGGTGGCCAATCAAAATGTAAGTGCGTATCCGACAGCTGCAGCTGCCATTGGTCGCACATTAACAGCTACTGTGATGATAGGGAGTATGCTGAAGGGGCGTGAAACGGTGACGGTCAGGGTGAATGGTGGTGGACCTATTGGGCTTATTTTGGCGGATGCCAATGCGCATGGGAAGGTGCGTGGATATGCATCGAATCCCCGTGTGCATTTCCAATATGATTCAGGGAAGTTGAATGTGGGGATGGCGGTTGGAACGGCTGGTGATTTGTATGTGACGAAGGATTTGGGACTGAAGGATTATTTTACTGGGCAAGTTCCTTTGCAAACGGGTGAGATTGGTGATGATTTTACTTATTATTTCGCCCAGTCGGAGCAAATTCCGTCAGCAGTCGGTCTTGGTGTCTTGGTTAGTCCAGAAAATAAGGTAATGGCTGCAGGTGGGTTTATTATTCAGGTGATGCCTAATGCTAGTGAGGAAACCATCAGTGCCTTGGAGAAGACGTTATCGACTATCAGACCTGTTTCTGATATGATTGCTGATGGGGTGACGCCTGAGGAGATGGTTAAGGAGTTGGTGGGAAGTGATGATTTTAGAATTCTGGATACTTTGCCACTTGCTTTTGAATGTAATTGTAGCAAGGAAAAGTTTATTCCAGGATTGGAGTCATTGGGTAATGATGAACTTGATGTGATGATTAAGGAAGATAATGGTGCTGAGGCGAATTGTCATTTCTGTATGGAGAAATATCAGTTCACAGCGGATGAGCTTGAGGCTTTGAAGAAATAGTGGTAGCTGGACATTATGTATATCTGTTAAGATGTAGCGATGGAACCTTTTATACTGGATATGCAACTGAACTTGAGCGTCGTGTTCGTGAACATAATGAATCGCCCAAAGGAGCTAAATATACCCGTGGTCGGCGTCCTGTTGAGCTGGTTTATTATTTGAGCTTTGAATCTAGGTCGGAAGCTTTGAAGTATGAGTATGTGCTTCGGAAGAAATCACGGGGTGAAAAGGAAAAGTTGATTTTAGAATTTGGTGAGATAGCTCTGAACGCTTTGATGGCTGAACAGTTTTAAAATCTTTTAATTATGGAAGTTGATAGTTAATCAAAATCTGCCAAAACAAGTGCGATGTGGAACACTTGTTTGGCGGATTTTTGTTTATTTGAACTAGCTATCATTAATCATGGAAGAGTTACTGAACTATAATCAAGAATGCGGTCTGGAGCACCAAAGAGATTGTTCTTTATTTTGGCAACAATCAGCGTTGCAATTCCGTGGACAACAACAGCAAGTACATTTTGGAAGATAACAAATGCATTCTAGAACACAGTAAGTGTAACAAGTTGATGCTCTACATCTACAAGGTCTACATTTGTCATGCTGATGATGGCAAGGCTTATGGCAAGGTTTATAAATATTACAAAAAGTTGGCGTTCCTTTAGGGTATGTGACACCAGCGATCAATCTTCCAGCTTCTTTATTGATTGATACATGGACTGGAAATTCATTTTGATCACTGGTCCAACCCTTTCCCGGCGGTGTCATTTCTTTTATAATATAGTTGAATGTTCCAGTTGTATGATATGTCAATTTCGGGAAGGTAACATTACCACTGGCATCATTGAATGCTGTTAGCAAAAGATCGTATGATTCATCAAATAGTCCGAATTTAAACACGCCAGCGACAAGTGGTGCACCTTTTGTTAATTTAATTGCATTTAAAACAAGGTCAACAGTTTCAGTGGTGTAAGTATTGATAAATGAGATATCGCCATCTGGGTAATCAACAGTAACAACAAGTATTCCTTCTCTATCATCGACAATGGTGACAATTGCTGTAAAAATAGTAGGGTCAACAGTCCATCCGTTGCCTGATGCGCTTAATTCTTTTATGTAATAGGTATCTACTGCTTCTGCTGTATAGCTAATAGGGTCGAAAGTGAATGTTCCATCTGCTATGTTTGTGGTTGATTGTAGTAAATTATCATCACTATCGAATAGACCAAAGGTAAATTGACCTTCAACAAGATTCTTTCCAGTTGTGCGTTTGGTTCCAGTAATAATAGCAGGACCATCGATGGCAAGGTAACTATTTTCAAATGCTAATGTGCCATCAGGGTAGGTGACTGTAGCAATAAGTGAGCCTTCTAAGTCATCAATGACAGTGACGATCACATTGTAAACAGATGTATCTAGTGTCCATCCGCCCATTGCTGACTGTGTTTCTTTTATGATATAGGTGTAATCACCTGGTTGATCATATGTAATGGGATCGAAAATGATAGAACCGTTTACATTTTTTGCAGTTTGCAGTGGCGTAAGTGTTTCTTTGTCATATAATGTAAATTCAAATGGAATTTCGTCATAATTCCAACCTAAAAGTGTTTTGGTTGCTACGATTTGGGCTTGTGTTGGTTCTGCTTCGTATGTATTTGTAAAGTCTGCAGGACCATCTATGTAATTAGCAGTTGCAATAAGGGCACCAGTTCCATTGTCTTTGACATCGACCGTAACACGAAATTCACTTTCGTCGTAAATCCAGCCTGAATTGGACATAGTATCCACTCCTTTTCTCAGATATATCAAGTAGGGATTATTTTTATTCTATGTTTGTGAGAAAAAAACGTTCCAAAGTTTAAGTGATGAATATAATGTATCAGGGGCTTATTCTGCTATGACGAGTAGTGCCTAGTAAATAACTCTATTTGTTAGATATTATGAGTGACATCAGCTTGACTGGTGCTTTTAGGAGGGAATGTATGGCGAATGTGGCTGTGATAAATTATTTATTTACTGTTGATGGTGAGCCAATTAATAAGGTTGGAAATATGATGTTTTTGAAAATACGGATTGAATATGCAGGTGGCGTTGGTGGTATTGAACCAGGTGATACGATCCAAGTTGAGATTGATAATGACACCAATCAATATTTTAAGATTGTTGGTTTTGGTCATGATGT
>Ga0131853_10003321_pt1 | contig 28854 bp, 14 predicted proteins | sample TergutLab28metaG_FD_92764 | JGI IMG/M metagenome (GOLD analysis project Ga0131853, IMG submission 92764) | Labiotermes labralis P1 segment gut microbial communities from Petit-Saut dam, French Guiana - Lab288 P1 (version 2) (version 2) | ecosystem: Host-associated > Arthropoda: Insects >... | reverse complement strand
GGGTATTCGGCGCGTGAACTCAGGGGCGTTGTTAGAATGTCTGCCGAAACAGGGGCTATGAAGACCGCGGTTTTCCGGGGTTCCTTTCCGTCCCCCCCCCCCCACCCAGTAGGTACAGTAACAGGCGACGTGCTGCAGGACGATGTAATCGTGGCACTATTCCCGGCAGGGGCACAAGATACACTACCTCTTCTCCAAAGCATACAGACGGAATATGGAGCCCACACATCTTTTATTCAACGGTATTCCGCGGATGAAGCGGCCGGGGCGTGAAGCTCCTGTCTCCGGGGACCATAAACACCGAGACATGGTCCTCCAGGTTGCGGAGTTGGGCGAGAGGCTAACAAGCTCTCCCCGTACAACATCACATATCTCGAAAAACAAAGAACACGAGGCTAAAGCCCGATCCTTGGCTGCTGAGTCATACCCTACACCACACCACCACCACCATAATATGAAGTTGGTTTTTATAATTCCCAGACATTACAAGTATAACCAGAATACCTATGGGGGAAATAGGCCTATAATTCTCACTCCATCCAGTATGACGGAATATTATATTATATTCAGCAGCTTTTTTCCCCGTATGGATTAAATTCATGAAATTAATATAGCAATAAAAAATCAGTAGTAAAAAATTACAGTCGAACTCGGTTACAACGTAACGAAAGGGACAATATTTTGGGTCGCTATAAATGAGTGCTCTTTCTAACCGAGGATTATAACGTTATGTTTAACAGCGACGAATTCTTTGGTACCACAGAACATGTGACGTTGTATACGAGGTGTCACTTAAACCGATGTCGTTATAAACGCGCTCGACTAGTTTCTATGACAGAGCAGACTCTCTCAAGGAAACACAATAAGCTGTAATAAAGCTCGGCAGCTGTACATAACATGAAGGTTTCTGAACAGTGTACTGGTCCGGCACACGGTGCAGAAAACGACACGACGCTGAAATATTTCGAAATTAATTACCGGCTTGGTGGACAAAACGCAGCAAAGTCCGAGGGGACAGCAGCAAATGGACAAAAAAGGGAAATAAAATGAGACGTCTGTAAAGGATACACGTAGTCACTCTAATAGTCGATAGAGCTCTCGCTGTATATACAGCACAAACGTTCATTACCCCACTGAATCAGACGAATTACTACAAGGTCCTCGCGCTCTGTTTCTCTATCGTCCATTTTAATATCAGACATACACCAAGATGTCTCAAGTAGTCTCTTCCTTTCAAATCTTCCTATCCAAATTTTGCATGCATTTATTAGCTCCTCCATGCAGGCTATACAATCTGTCCAGCCCATCCTCCTTGATTGCACGATCATAATATTTATTGGCAAGTAACATAAGTAAATTCCACGGGCGAATAAGCGTCGTTATACAGTTTACGGTCATATTTTAATAAGTCCGAAAGTTGTGGGGTAAGACACACAGCCATCAATAAACAAAGACGCGATGTTTTTCAGTAACATCATTCCATCTGACTATTACGTATTAAATTACCGGCAGGAGGACTTCACCCACCCACCTCCGGTTTAAATTATATGATTTTGCGAAACCATGCGTGACTGCGTGCCTGAATGCCGCTGTCCACAATGCCACATTTGCCTGAAATGTTCGTGGAACGCGAAACCAATCTTAATTTATCTTTATGGGCGATTTCCTGTGTAATGAAATAAATATTTGTCACAAAATCGGGCACCGCCAGATACTCAGTTTCAGTTTATTGTTACTATTGTAGTTGTTTGTTAATTAACGGGCTAGCTGTCACGTATGTGACACAAAAGCAGGACAACACAAGAAAGGCCACACAGTTCAGCAGCACGTTAATTGAGTTACTGCGTTACAGCGAAAAGAATAAAACAGAGACTGAAATATAAACACGTTTCCAAAGTTATCTATCAAGCCGGACATATCTCGACATTTATGACCATTCACTGCAAACATAAATCTACTGAAGATTCCAGTATTTTAATGTACGACACTGTGTGTACTGGCACACATATTGCAGAATTCCAGAGAAGCTTGCTGTGTCTATCTTAGGGACATCCCTCTTATTGGACTACCCCCAAGACAAAGGCAACAAGTTCCTCCCAAATGGCGACTTACGAGAAGGCTCTACATTCAACAACACCGCTGCAAGAAACTCAAACCTCACGTTAAAATTTATTCCTGAAAATAGAAACAGAATGATTCGTGGCTAATCATAGTACAGTTATGCGCCGCATAACGACGTTTCGGTCAACGACGGACTGCATATACGACGGCGGTCCCATAAGATTATAACTTAATATTATAATACTTAACATTGTGTATTACAACTGCCTGCAGTATTCAGTACAGTAACATGCTGCACAGGTTTGTAGCCTAGGAGCAATAGGCTGTACTATATACCCTAGGTGCGTAGTAGGCTATACTATCTAGGTTTGTATAAGTACAATCTATGACGTTCGCACAACGACGAAGTCGCCTAAGAACGGATTTCTCAGAACGTAGCCCCGTCGTTAAGAGACGAATGACTGTAGAAACAGAGGATCACAACGTAGTTTGCACAGTGTGATGCACCATGCACTTAACAAATACTGACTAAATTCACAATCGATTATGTGGACCGTTTGTTCTTTTATTCTTTCACTCATTCATTCACGACGTCTGTCTTGCGACATGTCCATAGCCTCCTCCACAGCGAGTTCTCCACAGAGTGCGATATAGTGCTTTCTCTTTCAAATTCAAAAATCTCCTGCTTTCCTTAAGTCATACAACAGCCCCTGTTTGTTTCGTTTACCCACTTTCTGTACGATGAGCCGCTTCAGATGCATGTTACTGAGTTAAGTGTGGGTTTCGTACAAAATGGGCGATGACAACTAACCAACACTCTCATCAGCAACTGGCAGTATTAGCCCATAACAAGAAATTTCGCTGTAATTAATCAAACAGCTTGCAGACGGACAGACATACAGTTCAGCCGTTCCAAATGTGCGTTCGTTTGTGCACACAACACGCAAAAGTACAAATTACATACTCACTGCCACTGTCTTGTAAAAATGAGGCACGAAACGTAACAGCTCATGTGGGGCCCAAATCAGACCAGCTGCGCGTCCCGAAGCCCTCTACACGGAAGTGCGTGGGTTTATTATCGGTCCCTGACGTATGATTTGTCATACCTCTCCCCACCATTTTCACGCCTTATCGGGCTGCAGGAAAAATAAAAGGAACTAGGAAAAGAGGCACGTCCGCGGGCGGGAGTGGGCTTATTTGCTGGCGTGATTGGTAATTTACCGAGTGGTCCCTACTCGGAATGTCGTTTGTAGCATGTTCAGAAACCGGGTCAAAGTATACGGTAAACATACCACAAACAACCACAACACTTGCATATGGATCATCTGAGGTTAACTGCTTGCGCGTGCTTGTTCTGTTGTTACATTTCACGTACGTACAAAATACAGTACTAGCAAGTGGGTAGTTAATGAGTAACAGTTCGAAAAAAAAATCATGTTTTATGCGGATCTTTTCTCCGTACTGATGTAATTTTTTTTCTGCGCTAGTTACTGAAGACAAAAAGCACCCACAGACAAAGTTAGTATCCTTCCGTGTTGACCAGATAAGTAGGTAAATTAATTCCACTGGCAAGGCAACACGCCATCGATTTCACGGACGCCCTGTGGTTCTTAATGTCAAAGAAATGCAACATGTAAACAATTGCCACCATCACCATCATCACTACCACCACTGTATTCACTGCTACCGTCATATTAGTGTTCACCCTGATATCCAAGTCACCGTCAACTCAATATTTTAACATCATAATTATAATAATCATCAATTTCTGGTTGTTCCTATTGCATCTGCTATGATTGTTAACTGATATCGCCATTTCTTTATAGTCTGTAACTTGACTTTCTTCTTTTGTACTGCAAATAAACACAAGATATTGAATAAAGTTTTGATCTAAGAGAAAAAGTAACAAAAGAAGAAGAATTTTCAGTTACAGACTCCACATCAAACATTATTAAGGTGATATAGTACACAAGGGGAGGGGGGGGGGGAGGCCAGAACATGAAGCACGCAAGAGGATACCAACGTGTTCAACTGGCTCTGGAAAAGATACAGTGGCAAGTTCTTGCGAACATGCTAATAAACTGCCAGACGAAATAAAAATCGGGTGATATTTGGACTACCTTAGTAACTCACGGCTCCCCAAAAAGGACTCTGCTCCACAGAGAAACTAAGTGAAGGGCGCCGTTCTATCCAATGCTCCCTGACTTCCGAAATAGCATTGCCTTTCGGAAGGTTCCCAGACTTCGACCATTTCTCCTTCTGGTAAGAGCAACGTGTAGACGGAGATGTGTATGGAGCAATGGCGAATGATAATGCCAGGGAAAACCCGAAATACTTTGAGAAAAACCTATCCCGTTGTCAATTTTCCAAAAAAATTTCCAAGAGACATATGTAATCGAACCCAGGCCTCCGCGGTGAGAGGCCGAAACGCAACCGCGCAATAAATAATCTCCATCTCGATTATAAAAACCAGTCAGTTAATGCTGTATAGGGTGAAAGTCGCTGTTTGTCCTGAGATCCATAAGCAACACATAAAAGCATCCGGGGACAAACCGCAGTATTCCTGAACGTTAAACCGGATGGTACATACGGTAACCGCTAAGCTTTAAAAGGTTAACTTAGATGCATGTTCTTAAAATCTGTAGAGAAATATCAAGCTTCTTAAGACAGTGTGTAATTTAGACACCTAATGACAACAGTGCATACTGGTACTGTCTCTCTTTACGCAGGGTTGACACCAGAACGCGACATGGTCACTTGATTTACAATTACCGTAGTCTTTCACTTTCCATACATATTACCCATTTTTAAAAGCAATACTCTCCCATTCCCGTGGTCGATGAAAAGATTTATAATGACTTTACTGTATCAGTTAAGGCACGCATTGCTCCTTGAGAAACTAAATTCTCTCCCCACAATTCCTGTCACGGAAAGAAGGCAGGTGGTCAGCGGTTTCGCTTACTTGGTACGTAGTTTTAAATAACTGCAGTTAGAATATATTACATCCACAGCCAGACACCAAACTAACGTTCCATTGGTTGGAGCCAAGTATTTATTGTGTTGGTTTGCGGAAACGCAAGATTTCGGCCATTATGAAGTTACGTAATACATACCGAAAGTAACAAGGGGTAAAGCCTATTATAACAATAGTTAGAAAGCGTAAAAATGAAGACACGAGGGAGCAAGGCACATCCGTGGTGCTTACAAGGTGTGATGTTGGAGCACTTCCTACAACACTGCATCCAGAATTCTTACGGTACTATTTCGATAGACACATGGCGACTAAAATCATCGACACTCCGAAACTGCATGCCTACAGAATGCCGATTGCCATCTCCCTCATAATCAGTCCTGAAACATCCTCATAAACAAACTTCGACCTAATTCTCGCGCCGTTTCATACTACAGACGCATTTCAGCTGTATCTGTCAAAGGTTCATTGTATTAAGAGAAGGTCTCATGTCAAGTATCCAGTCTCTCTTGTCAACCAAGCGTCCATTTTCCAAGACGTTCCCCAACAAAATTCTGTACACATTTTTGTCCGTCCCCCTATCCCTCTTGTACAGTCCACCTTGACCTAAATCTGTTTCATCGCAGAATAATTATATAAAAATTAATATATATATATATATATATATAGCTAGAAAAAAGTGCGCCATGTTGTGTACAGACAATTAGCATGGAAGGTTCCAACCCCCAGTTTCCAAGTCTTCAGTCACATTCGCCCCTCGGAACACCAAGCTCCCGCTGCACTTTGTGGAAATAAGAAACAAAAGAAACGGTAATAAATATCCTTCAAAGTAAAAACGGTGATTTTTATAAATAGCCCTCTCGCCTCGCATGCAATGGAAAATTTGGCTTTTTATTACTATCTAGAAAAACGTCACGGTGGCCGTTGCGTCCCTGTGACGACATGTGCCCAGGACAGCTTCATCACTTGCACCGCGACCCAAAGTCCTGCGAATACGAACGGTTCCATCCTTCGCAGTTTTCAACACACCAACTGACAATCAATACGATTACGGTGCCTACAATTTCAATTTTAATCTAAATAAAGCACTTGCACACTTTACAGGAATTCCTTTTACTCGTCTTCATTGCCTAACTTCACACACACGAGCTGGAAAGAGAGAGTGGAAGCTCATTGTATGTGTATCCAGTTTCTTGCTAATTGTCACGCATTCCTGAATTTAGGCTAAATGTTTATGTAGCACGGATATTAGGGAAGAAAATGAAAGCGTGTGGGGTGAAGTAAGTGCATAGGGTTAACAAGCGCCCAGACCTACAGAGCATGAAGCAGTACATCTACTACCAGCTACACATCAATAGGCTACTTTGCTCAATGCCATACCGTAGTACTGATAACTCTTCGCGGAAGGGTACTCAAAATGTATTATCGTACAGAAGAATGGTTAAAGCAAAGAGCCATATTTCACGTTTTCATTGTAATAAAACCATAATAAGACAGGCAATGAGCGCATACCGAAGCACCATGGAGCGTTCGCGGAACCACTGTTGCCGTGGATAAGCAATAAATATTACATATTCTGAGTGTGTGTCTGTAGCCTTAGTTATCCAGCACGCAAAGCGCATGCGCCGTATTATAATGTCATCTTTGAACTGTCTGTCTCTACCAAGTTTTACCCCACATTATCTAAATAAATGGCAAGATTTTCAGGAAATGTGTACTGAACATAAAATCCTGTTGCGATTTTCTATACAACTTTTGTCTGAAACATTTCTCACACTAAGGAGAAATCAGAGAGACACTATCATACATGTACACAGATCTTCATGTGAAGTAACAGTTATTCTTGTCAGAGTTTAATAAAACTTTAATTTTCTCGAAAGATTTGGGTAAAGTAGCAAAGCTCACGAAAGTCCGTCCCATGGGAGCAGAGTTATTTCATGAGTACGGACGGAGAGACATGGCGAAGCATTACAGCCTCTTATCGAAATTTTGCGTAGGGGCGTAAAAACAAGTGCCAGAGCTGCGAAACATAAGACTGTATAAACTTACAAAAGTCGAAGTCAAAGTCTGTAAAAGCAAAAGGCCCTTCGTCGAAATTCTTCTCCTTCGTAATTTTTCATACATCAAATTAACCACAGGTAGACTCAACTTTTTCATCTTCATGTTCATCACATTAAAGCAGGGGCCTTTGGTTTCATTGAAACACTATGCTGTTTATGTTCATTTATTAACATCGTTGTTTCTATAATAATCTATAAATCGTTCGTAATTATTTTTGTCACGATGGCAATTAATAATTCACGGAATAAGCGCCGTGCCAGTCACGTGACTATCTTTCGATGTGACAGGCGCCACAGCGCGTTCAGAAGGCGATATTTTCTTCTGTTACTCTAATTACATCTTTTGTTGTCGGGTGTCATAATCACCATTTAGTGTTATTATCTATTTTCGGCCTAATATCTTTTGTCATTATTCCACGATTTCAAGCCCAGATGGTGGTACCCTTCTGGAGATGCGTACTGTCCATAACATGGCTGTTCGCTGCAAACGTGAACGAAAATCCACCCCAGTACAAACAGCAGATTCTTTCTTAGCCTGCTCCTCTCATGTCCACTGATTCGATATCACACTTCATGCACTAAAGGTTATGTATAAATGTGCTGACAATTTCCATATATGTTGCTCTGTAATTATGATATTGACATGTGCGTTATGCATCTGCCACACTCCACCTGTTTGTATTAGCTGACACCAAATGTATTTTGCGTTTTTCAGTTTCTCAGTGAGACAAAGGCGTAACCAGTTCCAACGCGTTTAGAAATTCACTGGAACATGGGCTTCCAACCTTTTTACGGCCAAGGGCCACACCCGATATTGTGGGCTGGTTCGCGGGCCACACGTGGAAAAATAACAATAAGTAGTATACGTAACTTCATAATTTACTGTAACATTTTTATACTGCATACTCTATTTACAAATGTGACCGCGGGCCGCAATATACAACCAGGCAGGCCGCGGGTTGGAGATCCATGTTCTAGGGAATTCGGGATATAAGTCTTGATCAAATGTATTAATTTTTCACTCGCAATTAATAACCCGTTCATTAACAGAGATAAATAACGTACGTATCGTGACACAGTGTAGTCTGGATAAAATTTTTCAAACTTTTGGAGGAAACTGCTTTCTCCATTTTCGACCCTCAAGACGCTGGCAAACCGATACCAGATTACACAGTGTCACATACCAGCAAAAATCTTCAAAGTAATCGTCAAGAGAACCTCAAAACTCGCGTGCTGCATGTTCGTTTTCCGCAGTGATATATGTGGTAAATATTCGTGCTGTCGAAGGTATAATAATCTCTGTGTGTGTACTCGAGTGCAAGGCTAATTGCTGATGGATATGCGTGTCCACATCGTCATGTCTGCTGGTGTACTTAGTGACGGCTAAGCCAGTAACGAGCAACCACTTACAACACAGTCTGTTACTTTAGGGTAATATATAGGCCTACATCTCCGGCACTTCTTTGATTGTTCTCCAAGACATAATAATACTTAACTACTTACTCAATTACTCCACGGAGCAGAGTCCTCCTTGAGAATCTAACCGGTTTTCTGCTAGTCAAGAAATACCCCGCATTTTATGGAACTCGAAGGTTCTTTACCGCATTCACAAGTGCCCGCCACCTGTCCCTATCCTGAGCCAGCTCGACTCAGTCCATATACGCACATCCTACTTTCTGAAGATCAATATTAATATTAACCTCCCATCTACGCCTGGGTCTCCCTAGTGGTCTCTTTCCCTCAGGTTTCCCCACCAAACCCTGTATACGCCTCTCCTCTACCCCATAAGCGCTACATGCCCCGCCCATCTCATTCTTCTCGATTTTATCACCCGAACAATACTGGGTGAGGTGTGCAGATCATTCATCTCCTCATTATGTAGCTTCCTCCACTCCTCTGTTACCTTGGACATAACAACAACAACAACAACAACAAATAAAATAATAATAATAATAATAATAATAATAAACTGGTATGACCATGTACTAAAATCAGTCGAAACAAGACATGAAGGTAAGGTTAACATATTATGGACCCAATAAGTGCGATCCGACAGAACTATTCCTAACAATAAACCGGACATCATAATCCGCGATGATAAACAAGGAACACGCAGGTTAATAAATGCTGCAATTCCTGGAGAGAGAAATGTGATCAAGAAAGAAGTCGAGAAGATTTTAAAATACAAAGATGTCTTAATAGAAATTCAGCGCACGTGGAATGTGAAAGCAAAAACGATACCAGTAATAGCAGGGGCGACTGGAACCGTTGCAAAATCACTCAAACAGTACCTGAGCAATATACCAGGAGAGCACAAAATTAAGGAACTGCTAAAAAAAAAAAAGTCGTATTGGGCACTGCACACACACTGCAGAAAGTGCTAATGTAAAAGAACAAAAAATATTTTACGGGCGAAATACATGTAGCAAAAATTGTAAATACAGAATAGCTGCAACGCTATATATCCTAGAAGCATGATTGGTTTCAGGTATATAATTGTAAATATCCTGCATAATGGTGTTAACAAGGGTGATGATGATGATGATGATGATAATGATAATAGTAATAATTAGTAGTAGTAGTAGTAGTAGTAGTAGTAGTAGCCTATTTCTAGATACCAGCAATGTAATTTAAGGCCCATACTTGTTGGGCAAACAACTGCACGCGAATGCCCTACCCTCTCCCTCTCATATCCATCCGCTATTGTAAGTCACTCGGGGTTGGTACTGTACATCCACCGCCTTTACGGCGGAAGTTCTTTTATTTTTCGTCTTCCCGCCTTATATGGAGAATTAGTCTAAGGACTTGTGGCATAAACAAAAAATTAATAATCTTGCACCCCTTCTCCGTGAGCAACAAGCAAGCTGACTTTTATGGCCTTATTAATGTGCGTAATGTACTGGGAACAGTGAGCCAAGTGTTAAAAGGTTTACACTGTGCATCTATTACAATAGCCTTGTGTTCTACTTCAAGGCTCCGAAACTTTGCAGGACCTTCAAATTATAATATACGCGCATATTTTCTAGACTCTTCACGGCACGGCACATTGTTGTACCAATAATGCTCTAGTCTTACACGTCACATGCACATTATTGTACAAATAACGCCCCATTCTTACATCGCACATTGTTGTATCAATAATGCCCAAGTCTTATACCGCACATTATTGTACCAATAATGCCCCAGTCTTACACAGTACATTATTGTACCAATAATGCCCCAGTCTTACACCGCACATTGTTGTATCAATAATGCCCAAGTCTTATACCGCATATTATTGTAACAATAATGCCCCAGTCGTACACCGCACATTGTTGTACCAATAATTCCCCAGCATTACACCGTACATTATTGTACAAATAATGCCCAAGTCTTACACCGCACATTGTTGTATCAATAATGCCCAAGTCTTATACCGCACATTATTGTACAAATAATGCCCCAGTCTTACACCGCACATTATTGTACCAATAACGCTCCAGTCTTACACGCCACATTATTGTAGCAATAATGCTCTAGTATTACACGGCATATTATAGCAAAAATGCTCTGGTATTTGTTGTTGTACACAACGATTTTGAAATCACGGCCTAATATTTCTCATGTTTTCCCGTCTTTCCACGTTTATGGCTGGGTTGGAAGCCATCTCCAAGGAGGCAACAGACGCCTGCGAAATTTATTAACTTACCTACCTAGCTGACGTGTCCTCTTCTGATTTCACTCCAAGCCCTGAACGTCAGTATTTCAAAATACATGGCAAATAACACAAGTACAAAATTTAGTTAGCTCTTTTTGGCACTGAGTCGTGGTGCACCCCACACTACGTATAACAAATCTCTACAAAAGAACACCATTAGGCTCACTGCTCAGAGGATCGAATCATTCGCAAGGTCGTTACAAAACAACGGACGTGGGCTACAGTCACGAATCGAGGGAGATTCGAAGTGCGATTCAAGAGTTCGAGAGGTCTAGTACCCTGCCAGACATCCACAGCGCAGCTAGCGCACTCTGCATAATTACACATAACAATGATAATTGACCTCACAGAACTCGGAAGTTGATAATCACAAAAGCTAATGCGTTCACTCAACAGTATCCTAATCATCCCCGTCTGCATCATTACAACCGAGTGCCATATGACTCATCTTTTAATATCTACCCTTCGACCTGTCCCACAATAACGTGCTCCTCGCGACTGTTCAAACGCCAAGACTTATAACATTTTCAGTAATAGAAAGAGATTTCTATTGCATAATTTCTCTCGTTAGCCCATACAGTTCTGCAAGTGATTTCTGCTCTCCCAGAAGAGGTAAGATTAGTATTTTACAAAAACGATACACAACTTTCTACACTACCTTAACATAGGTCCTTTTACTTAGGAAACAACAGTTATTTTGAAGACCCTCTTATAAATTTCAAATTTAAGTCGCATTTATCCTTTTCTTAACAACAAAATCATAAGTGCACTCTACCTTTCCAAATCATCATTCCCACCGCTGTGCGTGAAGAACAGAACCAGGGACCACACGATTCATCAAGCGCAAGTACACACAAGTTTTTAAAACACAGAACACACAAAACTGACACGCTGTACACGGAGCGCGAATACAAACAGACGACAATCGTCACTCGACAGTGTTCGCTTTTCTTGTTCGAAATATTTCACTGACGTCGTCGAACACTAATATCCGGCTTCCTTTTCCAGCTGTCTATGTCCTCCTGCAAGAAGTGTCCGGTGCTCACCGCTCTGACTCAAAATATTCTGTCCTTTGCCGTTCCGCCAAGTTCTGACTTCACTTCCAATGCTTGGAAATCGCACCACTGACGTCACCTAACACTTATCCTGAGTCTTTTCCAGCTGTCTACGTAATTCCCCCTCTGAGTCTTCCTGCAAGATGCGCTGTAATATCGAGGGGAGAAAAGTATCTCTGCGATCCTTAACTGCAATAACAAGAGGAGGTATATATCCTCCTGCCCTTCTATTTAACGAAGAATAAACTTTCAGCAATATATTCTGACACAATTCACCAACACCTCGTTACTTGTTATTAACTTATATCAGTTGTCCGAATGTCGTATGAAAACAACACATTTTAAATAAACTTGTAGTATCTTCGACAGGGTTTGAAAGTGAAATTCAAGGACAGAGTGCTCCCAGCGTCCTTATCAAGGAGTTCCGATTGCCGAGACGAGAAATATGTCGATCGTAGGCACGCAACAGCCACAGCCGTGGATCTGCCCATTCGATGAGCAAAACTGACGTTTGTATACGCTGCCTACATGCTTAAAGACACGTACCAGCTGATGTTTCGTCCAAACCAAACGCAACTCAGTTTGCTAATGAAATCCGCTGCTGTCAATAAAAATAAGAGCAAAAGGTTGCAGCAATGGCCGCTTGGCGCACGGAGCTGTTCGGCTGAGGGCTGACTTAATGCGGACTACGACTGTTGCCCAGGTGACGGACAGGCTCGGCACCCCGTACACTGAACAATCCGGAACGGCTGGCGGTAGGAAGAACATGTGTCGTGGGCAGTCGGACTGAACCATAAGTCTTCTGAATCAGGAGGAGAACTTTCACTATTATGTTGAAGACGACACACTTCCGTGCCTGGAACGCTACGACTGGGCCGAACCTTCTTGGGTGACGTAGTACGATGGAGTCGAATCGGACACGAGATACCGTAGTTACGTGAGCTACCCTGCGAGTTGGAGATCTGCGTTTGATCCCACTTCCTTCTATCTTTGTCTCAGAAATGGCAAAATCCCGCTCTATAAATGTGGCTCCTTAGCGACACTTGCGGGTCTGGACCCACTTTATTTTAAATACTGTCATGTGACCAATGAATCTAAAATGAACGCCATGAGATAAAAATAACAATAAATTTGGATGACATGTACAGAACCGTACAAAAATTAATATTACTTAATACATGACTGTTTAGTGTGGACCATATCTAACACTCTAAACGACTGGGGTGCGTACAAATTCTATACGAAAACTCAGTTTATACCTCACAGAGAACACTCTCCGAGTCCACTGTACGGACCAACACGTGATCGCCATTTAGGAAAGCAATCCCTGCTTGTTGTTAAGCTCCATACGAAACACACGTCAATACGATCAGGATTAAAGTCTTCTGGAATATGATGCTGCGTCGGCGGGTAAGTAGTTTCCAACGTTTCGAAGAATCGCGCTGTCTTCAGCTTCATGGGTTTAAACAGTCACTGAAGACTGCTTAACCCTTGATGCAAAGAAGACTCCTTAATTCCCGAAGATGAAAGGCGCCACCATCCTTCGAAACGAACGATTGAGCGTTAGGTCCAAGAGTAGAATCCTCAACCACACCGTCGTTAGAATTTCAAAATATCCCACAATATTGGGTAAAATGCAGTTTCTTAATGTTACAGCTGCTAATACATATAGTAAAAAAGCAATCCCTGTAGGCCTGACAGGCCCTGAGAGTTCCAGAAGGTTGAAGCTCCCTCATTTCTAAACAATCGGCACATGAAGGTGGTAAAGTTGTCAGCCCTACGCACTGGCCGCCTTTACCCCCCAGGAAATATTCCTGGTACTCAATTTCTGCTAGCGGCTGTGTCGACCCCATGGGCCATAATGCGTCCTGAAGGATTATATGTGAATGAAAAATTCCACATTGACACTACCGCGAGTAGAAGCCGTGACCTTCCTGCTTGTAGCGAAGTAACTCAACGAATTACACTAACTCGGGCCCAAAGTGCCTATTGTGACCAAAGCGTTTTAAATGTCTAGGACAAGAATCTGGTTCCTGATATGAACGTCTAATTAAACAAGGAACTGATGGTGTGACGTACCTTAATGGTTCTGTATTAGCTGTAGATACAGTCGAACACATTATAAGGTCATGAAAAAAAAAGTGTTTTGTGTTGTCATAAACGAATGTTTTTGTAACCGAAGAATGTAATGTTATGATTAACATCGAGGAAGTAACTGGTACCAAAGGATCATTCCAGGCCCGAGGCACGGCTATCCGTTTCGTAACAAGTCCATGTTTTAGGTGAAGAGTTGTTTGTACCTCGTCCAACCCCCAAGCTGGAGGACCACCCACTGTCTACTGTCCACGACTGCTTATTCAATACATTCGCAGCTGCCCTCCATATTGGAGGCCGGTCCTCCATCCGCAACCTGAGGAAGCGCCATGGGTAATTGGCACCATAAAATAAAACATCTGACGCTATAGGCGAGGTGTCGCATACACCAATGTCGTTATAAGCGGGTTAGACTGCATTTTATACGGTAACAACAGCAGAAACTGTAGCACGATTATGAATGGTGTGTAGGAAGCTGTCGTGGCCAACACAACTGAACTGTCAGAACGGAAGACACTAGCAATTTCTCACACCACACTGCCCACGGGTGCTGCTGTGCTCTTAACACGTGATGGCAGGGTGAATGCTGAATAGAAACGCTAATACTTCACTAGGCTAACGATGATTCCTGAATAACCCTCAGTGGCCGAGTCTCCTACCTGAATTCAACACATCAAAACTTACACTTCTCGTACTTCAGTTGTTATCGTGCAGAGCAGCAAGTGTTTACATCTTTTAACAGCTGCAGCTTTAATGTTGGTAGCAATTATTACGAAGGAGAGAAAGAAACAGAGCCTTACAGAGCAGTGTATAGTTGATGTACCTCCTGTGAAAAAGATCTGAACTATTCAACAATTTTCATTATGGAGTTGCTTGATAGCGATGCTAACGTCAATATATTTTATACGCCTCAAACAATAAAATATGTCGTCCATATCAACTATCTGGCTATTCTAAAATCCTGAAAATGTGAATGCCCTACATGTAGATTCTGAATTACCCGACCGCAGACGAAGGCCAACATGGCCATGGAAGAGATGCAGTGTAAGCATAATAATCACTCCGCAAATGATTACATAATTCTGAAGCTATATAAGCCTACCTCCAGTTATTATTCTATCCAGGACGAACACCACCAACACCACGAACAACAACAACAACAACGACAACGTACGTTATGTTTATATGTCATCTTCAGTAACAGAAAATTACCGCAGACACGCTGTGCAAATAGGATAGGCCTATTTCCGAAAAGTGTATTTTAAACTTAAATAAATAAATAGGCGCTGCAAAGCAGAAATAATGAGAATTTGAGGATATACCGATCATTTTCATGGAAAAAATTAAGGTTGTGCACCAATATGTGATTAAGGGCACCGATAAATCGTAACTCTATCTACAAAGCATTCTACAACTACAAGCTACAACAGCACACTGCGTCAAGACAGAGGTTACGTACGGGTCGCACGGCCGGTGTTTCGTTCCTAAAACGAGTTGGATTTTTCTCCTTGCAATCTCTTCCAGACCGGCTCTGTCCAGTTCCTATGCAAACGGCACCGGTACTGTTTCCCTCAAGCCAAAACGGCCGCAGCGTGATCCTGACCACTATCACCATGCAGTGAATGCCTCTTATATGCCTACGCGACCTGGCACTGCTGCACTGAAACAGTCTATTTTGCGTAACCTAATCAGTAACCAGCACCCTTGCGTTCGGTTCGCCCGGCTTTCTCCTCACACATCTGCTCACACCGCAACGTACCCAAATGCGCAAAAAGAATATCCCAGCATTTTGATGAAGTTACATGGCGAAAAGCCATAACATGGCAAACGAACTTCTGTGTCATTAGGAAAACACAGACAACTGAGTCACAAAGTGAATTTGAAAAGTTTCGTTTTGAAATCGGTTTTATCAGATTTCACGTTCATGCAACTGAAGAGGAAACAAGTTAACAAGGGCGTTGTAAATCCAGGATATCGTGGTTTATTTCAGGAAACGGAAAATCCTTCCGCAGGGACTTCCTGTTACCCCATTATTGCTTTCAACAGTTCTGCTCAAGAAAAATATTATTGCAAAAACTACAAGCACTTAATTTGCAATCACAGCAGTCCGTAACATTGTAGGATGTGACCCAAACTGGACAAGGCCAGGAAATTCCGTTACTCTTGTACGAATTTTCATACTTTCAGATAAGACATCCCCATTGTTTTGCATAGGACCATAATATGGGTAAAGTACAGTCAAACACAACTTGTAATTTTACAAGTTGTGTTATGATCGGGACCTGAAATTGGTAAACACAATCAGTATATTAAAAAAAATTGGATTTGTAAACAAGCAAAAAATCCTGAACACTGGGTACCTGGTTCTTTACTACTACATATGATGCTACCAGGTACAATTAATCTAAGCTAAATTCATTTAAATTCGCAAACCATGCCTACCTGCTAAGAACTTTTCAGTTTTCGTTTCGATAAACCAGTAATAAATCAAAATTACATTCAACGAGAAGTTGAAGAAAGATACAATTCGAAGAACGTTGCTTGTTCAACATTCGGTCCAGAATGAAGAACTCCGACTCGAATGTTACCTCTTTCCCTTTTTGGATGCCGAACGTAGTATAATATTACTCAATACAAAGGTTTTGAATTTGAAGTTTCACCTGGATTAGAAGTTTGGATTACAGCCAATCAAACTCCATTTAACAAAGGAAGTTAAACTTCGCCCATAAATAACTTTCACAGACCAGTTACATAACGCCACTGTGAGAACAGAGATGTTAATCTCTCCTCCAGCTGCTTCAAACACGTTTCCAAGCCTAGATTTACGTAACAAATACAAACTTTCAGAACATGTGACCGTAAAACACAACTAGGCTCTTCTCTTTTAATTGTTTAACCCACAATTGCTACTAATTATATATGTGGATTGCTATCAACAAAGGAGCTATCCACTTACCTTTGTTTCAAGAAAAGAAACATATTTCCACATGTGTGGATTCCCCATTTCTTACAAAGATGCGTCTAAATTATAAAACAAAGAAGAGCCAAGCATGTGGCTTACCAATTTAGTAAACACTAAACTGTCACAAACATGAGACTCAAAATGATATCTATTTATGGATAACATTCGAGGCCAACAAAGTCCTCAATTCTGTCATTTATATTATTATCACTATTATTATTTATAACTATATTATAATATGTAAAATGAAGTCCTGATTATTAATGATGAACTTGCATTTGAAAGGACGCAATCGATTAAATTCCTACTTTCCATTACGTTTAAATAAAATGTGTATTATTTGAAAAGAAGATACATCGAAAAAAAAATGTAGTATGTGATTTAATATATGGTGCACAGCAAAGTATTACGTTTTTTAACATGTTTAACCAGATTCAAGAATAAAGCGAGTTCTTCCCTTTGCAGCTATGTTGCCCTTCATTTCCTTTGTCAGCATTACAACACGCGACTCTATTCAGTTTCGACTCCCTGGAGTTTTGCAGCCCCCCTCAAAAAAAGAAAACCTGTATATGCAAAAAGAATACATCTAGTGCCAACAGGACATGAAGTGTGGTTTCCTGCTAGGAGTTACCTTCTGCCGATCTGTTTATAGGTTTGTTAAACTCACCTCGGATCTTATTAACGTACCAAAAAAGAGAAAAACAACAAACACAAAATGACGGCAACGATGAAAAAAAAAACAATAAACATGGCCAAAATATCCAAATTATTAAACAGAGTCGAAGTAAAGAACAGGAATTTCCACTTGAATGGGATCTATTTTTCTCTTACATCTCCAAGTAAGAATGTGAAAAAGAAACGCTTTACTGGTAAACCTGGTTCTACACAGCGACAGCAACTTCTAGAATTTAAATAACTAGAAATTCCACTAATACATTCCCCTTAAATAACAGACTCATAAGTAGTTCTTTCAGTTATCCGATATCCTGGTAATGCAGCAAATACAACTATTTCAACAATAAGATATATAATTAAGAACTGAATTCTTCAGGGCACTTGTCTTCCAATTGGCAGCCGTGCCTCTCTGACCAGAGATAGGTTTGGCTTGCCGAAATGTGTGCTTCCGGGTGATTAAGAAAAGAAGCAGTTGCGCTGTATTCGTAATTAATCGTGCATAGGCTTATTTCAGTTACGTCTCAACACACTGCTGTGACCATCAAATTGTTCATACATTATTCGCCCTGTAGTCACAAACGGGCTGTAACTTCGACAATATTCTTCTTCAGGGGTTGATGAAGACTCCAATGGCTACCTTTTATAATTCATGGGAAGAGGGGGGGGAGGGGGGGTAGCAACGAAAGCTTCAACTGCCTTGCGAAATTAATTGTAAATCAGCTTCAAGAATAAGGCACACTCGTGCCTACAAGCTTACTTAATAGCCGTTTCTGTGCTACGGCAGCGGTAGCTTAATATTTTAAAGTTCGGTGGTTAGTATATGTACCACGAGGTTTAACATTCGGTACTTCTTTCGTGTCCTTCACAGACTGTACTGACGTGATGACTATGGTTCTCACGATACACACAGATTATTGTCACAAATATAATTAACTGACTGATCTTAAACGGAGATAGCCTGTTCTCTGCGACGCATTTAGTGAATTTTTAATTATAAATTAATTTAGACATTTTCGTCTTCCAAAGGCTAAACACTTATTCCTCTTCTCCTTCCTCTGCGGCAGCCTACAGTCCTTATTCAGCATCCAGGGGTTACAACCCTCTGTCCTATTCCCATTCAGAATTAATTACAAATTTACAAATAAACGTAAACAGTTGGTAGGGCTCTTTTTGAGAGAGGCAAAACCCACCCCAAGATCTCCACCTACACGGAACAACAGAATACAGAAACAAGCTCACTCACACACTCACTCACACACACTCACCACACTCACCCACACTCACTCACGCACGCACACACTCACACATACACACACTCACTCACTCACACTCTCACACGCGCACACCCACACACATACACACACCCACATGCTCACACTCACACACACACACACACACCGACACGCACTCACACACACACACACGCACACACCCTACGTGTCCAGCAGGATTAGAACCCGTAATCGCAGTACCAGTACGACTTAGACCGTGTAAGTCGGCGGTAGGCTCTAATGGTACGTATAATTCTTGCGTGAGGGCAGATCATTCATCGACAGTTTGAGAACACTGCTTTATGGTTCATATCACCAACAAACCTAACAATTAGGCACAGTAGCTGTTATACTTAAGTCCATACTAATCAATGGTATTCATTACCTACAAAACGCAACATTCAAGTAAAATCAATTATCCTTTCGATCATTTCGTTTGGTATGCCTTGTTATATTTTACAGTTCCGGAGTATGAAACATCTAACGAAATAATACAATAACACTGAATTAATCCCAAAACATATCGTGATACTGTTCATGAATTAGTAAGGGAGTCTCACGTGACTGTAGAAACAGCGGGTATGGGTACTTACCATCATGCAGATAACCAGACGCGTTGCTGGCAGGTGTAGGAGTAACAGCGGTGGGAGGATGGCCACCGCCACTGCTTGTACCGGTGTTGGCCACCTTCTGGTCTCCGCCTGTCAGAGGGTGATAGCCACCCAGGAACTCGCTGAGATCTGGCACGCACACGGACTCGTACAGGTTTGGCGGCACGTTTTCGAGGGCCGATCTTTCCTTCTCCACGTCTGAAACAGCAGTCACATCACGTCTCAACAGTGAACATTCCTACGTACTGTGCCATGTTTCAGAGAAGAAATGCAGAACACGAGGATGCAGATTCAATCGCTAAGCATCCCATGTGTCAACTGCGATAGACACCGCACTAACAGGGCAATTTCTCACAATACATGACTTGTCCCATATCAATATAGATTTCACAGAAGCCCCATCCTAAACCATCCCCCGCAGCGGCGCAACAGACCAGATTAGCTGGCACTACTGACTCATCCGACAGGGCTGCACACCGAACATTCAATTCTTTCGGGATGCACATTCTGCGTCGACTGGTGAAGTCACCGACGTTTCGAAGAACCGAAGAACCAAGTCTTTGAATGGTTTACGCTGAAGATGAAGGCGACAGAATCCTTCGAGATGTCGGTAACAATGTGCCTATCTACAACGCGTAACATCCCGGAAGCAACACCGCTGGAGGACCATAACTTCGTCCCATTCTCAGTATCCGACATGGCCGGGCAGAAGATTCAGTTTAGTACGCAACATGTCCAAATCCCTTTGCCTAGTCGTTCTGACAAACCACTGATAACTGGGCTTCAAGATATTCTAGTGATAAAATCTTCCCGCCAGGGAACCTACACTGGACTTAATCCTCTAAACGCACGCTGCTTACCCAATTCCGTTTATTCATGTAGAAGTAGTTACTCGTACATCACAGTAGGCCGAACGTAACAACTGTGACCTACAAGTCACAATTGTGCAAGACTTTATTTTTCCATGTGTGTACTATGGACGGCCGGAATAGCGCAGGCGGTATAACGACTCTCTTCGGGCTGGACGTTAAGGGGTTCGAACTCCGCCGGGGGCTAGGTTTTCCGCACCCGTCCAGACCGGCCCTGGGTCCCATCCAGCCTCCTGTACAATTGGTACTGAATTTCCTTCCTGTAGTAAAGCGGTCAGGCCGTGGCGTTGGCCACCCACCCACATCTAGCGCCGAGGTTAAAGAAAGAGTAAGCTGTACCTCTACCCCTCTCCTGGCCTTCATGGCATGTTATAGGGAGAACTTAACCTTTACTATCGTACAATTTGCCCCACATTCTGGCCAGCATTAGCTTTTCTATATTAATGTAAAAAAGCTGAGAGATGGACAGACACGTAGCACAAATGAAAGGCAGAAAACACATATTAAAAAACGCTAGTCAAATCTAAAGGCAAGAAACTATTCTGAAACCTATATATGAGAATGATAACATTAAAATTGGTCTTAAATAAAGAAGGGTGTGATGTGCGCTAAAATTGGCTCAGAATAACTCCAATGGCGGAATCTAGTAGACAAAGCAAGGAACGTTCATCTTCGAGAGGAGGATTGTACACCCCATTTCACCAGTTGAAACATTGTAAGCTCAGCTAAGACTCCAGCCCCTTTATTAAATCCTGACATTAAAAGAATCAATATTCTGCCAAAATATGATCTACTCAAAAAAAAAAAGTCACCTCAGAACTAAATTTTCATGTGACTTGAGAGGAAGCTATGCGAAAATTCGCAATATTGCACCAGTGTTTCTTAGATCACTTCCCAACACGCGTACGCTGTGTTAATCTCGCACCCATCTAATTCATTACGCAAAGTAGACAGTCTACGTATTATTGACTAGATACATGGTCGACTAATTCCGATTTGCAGTGTTTCGCTGTAACACAGCTGAGACAGGTATATAATTAGTTTAAAATTCTTGCTCTCTAAAACGTCACTAAACTTCGTTCAGGTCAGTTTATGCACCTGGAAGCAGGTTTACAACGCATGAAGTTCAGTCACACTGCGAACGTGAAAATTATTTACCAAATAAATGCAAACAGGACAAGCTGCATCTTCTAACGGAATTTAATGTTGAAGGTTTGCAAAGAAGTACGGGTCTACATTATACGTCAGTGTTGGTATTTGTGACTCTTGGCAAAAACAAAACAACGTAAAATTATATTCGTTTCAGGGCGGAAAAATTAAAAACTTTGTAAATGTACTGGTTAAGACAGAAGGGCCAAACTTTACGATTTGCGCACGTTTCGGAAGCTGGTAGGTTGTCTGAAGGCCCAGAAGTGTTGCATAATCAGCAAATAAATCAACGTCCACAATCCCTTCAAAATGTATGCACACTCGTTTCGCAATTGTACTCTTGAATCCCCTCCCTCAGTAAGGTGTAACTACTAGTGTTTCATTCGGCGAAGTATAAACACTGCCTGTGACAGGAACTGGACATATTGGGAAAGCACAATCCATACTTCTTCCATTCATTTGCATCCAGTGTGGGCAGGTGATAGTGGTGCCGGAAGTAAGACCTCCATGTTATTGTCAAATTTCCTCTCATTACAATTTCAGTACAATATTGGAACGGTTTGGCATTGACGATTAAAAGCTATTGGCTTGTTTGTTACAAGAGGAATCAGGATATCCTGACTGGCCAATACACAGGGGATGTCGCCGCATTCATTCCCTTCCCGGACACTCTACATCCCCTTCCTGGATGAAAACGTTTTCTATTACAATACGCTGTGCCAGGATATGAGGGGGGAACCTTAACAAGGGAGGGGCTACGTTGCGAGCCCAGATTTAGTCCAGCAGCGTCAGAGTTTGGGCGCACAACGGCGTCGGATGAAGTACAGTGCGTGCATTCGAGACGTTCTTACGGATATTAAAACGAGATTTTGTGTCAGATAAAGTGAGTGTGACCGTGATCGAATGTGGAGAGAAGCGACGACGGCGTCTTCACGGGACCAAATGTGAGTATACGCTGCAGTGGTGTACAGAACTGAGAATCTAGTGCGTGGTACGGAGTATCTGAACCATTTAACAGAGACATGCGCATGTGAATTAGCGGTTATATTCGATAATATGTGAACAAACTGCGAAGGCAGGTAGATTAAAACACTCGCGACCTGACTATTTTATTTTAACGAGATCCGGCCCGAGCCTATTTGCAAAGCGTTGTATTTTTTCTTCGTACAAGCAAATCTTAAAATACGTTTCAAAACGTAAAGTAGGAGTACGTCGTTTGTACCAAGTAATTTTCAGACCGCAGAAAAGAACACGATAGCATTTAAGGTTAAAAAAAAATGTTTACATAACGTAGACATGCAGCACGCAGAACGCAAATGCCAAATGGCGCTTCGCCTGCTGTTAGGCCTTTGGACACACATAATAAGTGGTTTTAAAGACTGTCAAATGTCATCTGCGCTAGACTATCTATATGGTCTAGCATAGATGAATGAAATACGAATATGTGTGGCACCGGTGGAATGATACTGCCAGGAGAAAAAACTGTTACAACGCCATTTTGGCTGCCACAAATCCCACATCGACTGGCCTGTAATCGAATTCGGGCATCCGAGATGAAAGGTCGGCGACAAACCGCCTGAACCCTGGCGCGGCCACAAAAAGAATAACTACACCGAAAGAACACACCAATAACTGCGAAATGCTCGAACATGATTGCTGGCGTTCTGAAAGCTGTTCGCACATTGCGACGACAGCAAGAAGCAACCGGAACTGTTTCCTATAGGCAATAATACTTGGGGAGCGATGAAACCTAAGAATAGATTTATCTGTAGGATATTCAACAAAGTTCTTTTTACTCAAGAGGTCAAATATCTGATGCAACTGATGTATGAACTCGTACAGAGAGTAAATAAAAAAACAGACTAACCCACACAACGCCTCTATGCCGCGTGTGTATCAAAGGCACAAAAACGCTCGCGAATTCTTAGCCTTAGCAATACGGGTCGCGACGCGCATTTCTAGGCATTAGCCACGCGCCTGGGAAGAATAAAGGAAGCCACGCATTCGTCACACTAACCACTAAGCAAGCCGAACGAAATTCGAACAGCTTATCTTCCCAATATTATTCCTCCTGTCTATCAAGCTGCTCTATTTGGTGATCGGACCCGGAATATATGGAATGTGAAACAGGGGGCTAGCCATAAAACGAGTATGGATACAGATTTGGCGAATGCATCGTGAACTGACAGTCCTGCACAAGTGTGTTCCCACAAATGTTAATACACAGCACGCCTGAAACTGATTATACCAAACAGATGACGCCACACTTGGCGGGCATCGAAAGACGCGCTCCGCTAATGATAATTCCCGTTTTGTGCGGGCCTGATTTTGGGTTCGAATCTTGGTCAGGATTTACACAAGATTTGAACAAAGATTTGCTGTCGATTTTCTCAGTACCTTCAGATACATGCTAGAATAGTGTTTTTATTCTTTCCAGTTCGTCTCTCACAATCCTCATATTCGACGCTACTTAAAACACACACACACACACACTTGACAGCACTGTTGAGTAATACAAAGATCAATCACACGTTCATTCGACGTTTGGTATCCTCTACACTGTTGGCCATTTTAGTAGTAGGGTACTTAATGGCGCTGTATCAGTCACTGGGGTCATTTCGTGGCAGATAAAAGTGTGTGATACGGCCTACGTACTGGAAATGACAAGATAAGATGTACTGTCCTGAGATTGGTTTGGACAACTCAAACGTATTAATGGGGATCCCATTCGTTCCGGCTTTCTCAGGACAGTGCCGATTTTATGGGGCTTAAAAGATATTTCTCTCGGTGTCCCGCAAAATTCGGTTCGAGATGCCAGACATCCCGGTTATTTCCATGTCATACAAACAAGATATTTCCGACACTTTTAACTAAAATTCTGACCGCCCTACAGTGGGGGGACGCATCTGTAGAAATGAGACAACAATCAACCAGTGATTATGATAGGAAAAGGGAGATACGTAGATTAGTGATTATGTAGTCTGTACTGAGAACGTACAATTCGAGGTACGAATATGGAACAGTCAGAGAATTGAATGAGTTTGATGATTATGGTTATTATTATTATTTCATTGTTCCTGTCTTCAGATCATAATTGTCTCTGTCATCTCGCTGTAGTAATATTAATAAATTACACGGCTCTTAGTTATGAGTGACAGGCTAAGAATTTTGTCTTGTGTCCCCATCCGGCCATCTAAATGTAATTCAGTATTCCGGTTTTTTACTTTTAAAATATGGTATCCCTATGTATTAAACAATGTGAAGTATAGCATAAAGTGTTCGTACGTGGCACAAAAAAATCTACAAGCACTTTTCAAGAAAATGAAGAAATTAACAGGGAGGAAAAAATATCATGCATAGGAAGTGACATACGAACCTCAAAAAATGCCGTGTCCTACATACCAAGTACTTAATTACCAGTAACAGCAGTGCAGGTAGAGCTCAGAACGTATCGACCACATAGCTTTATGGTAGCTGAAAACATTATATTCCACGAAAAAGGCACGTGTTGACCAATTACAAGTAATCATACACAATGCAGCCTAGTGTAACGATGGTACACTGCATGCATGCTGTATCTTAATATGATTAGGATAAACCAAGGTTTAGCACCTGTTTTATGTGCTAACAGGTACGATGTCAAGAGTCCTCCCTGTGAAGCCAGCCAAGAAACTGAGGGTTCATTTGGCAGCCAAGGGTCAATTCTCTTTTCGTTTTCTATATTCACTCGGTTTTAAGATGTGGACCCGGTAGCTCAGTCGGTATAGCGACTGACTACGGGCTGGACGGTCCAGGATCGAATCCCAAGGGGGACGAGATTTTCCGCCCATCCAGACCGGCCCTGGGGCCCACCCAGACTCCTGTAAAATTGGTACCGGGTCTTTCCCGGGGGTAAAGTGCGGCCGGGGCGTGCTGCTGACCACTCACCACCTTCTAGTGCCGTGGTCCTGGAAGAGTAGAGCTATACCTCTACCCACCCTCTGGACCGCACCGGGCCTGTAAAGGGATCACTTTACCTATTCACCTTTTTTTACTTGGTGTTAAGAGCTTCGCTGCAGTGCTATCTGAATCCTATTTGAAAGTCTAGCATCGTCAATTTGTTTTGTTTCTTATTATTTGGTATACGACGAGTGCATGGTTAATCATTAACCCGTCACATAATCAAAAAAGCAAAGCAGTTCATAAATATCACTAAAACAACGTAATTCAGATTAAAAAAACTAAGCGTATCGCGTACAGATACCGACAGGCGACGTAACATAACGTACCATTGACGCGCGATCGTGCAACCATTGCTACAGTGGAAAAGCAATAAGTATTACACATGCTAAGTGTGTGTTTGTAGCCTCAGGCAGCCAGCATGCAATGCGCATGCGCCATACTGTCATCTGTGGCTTGCCCGGGTGTACAGTATTTTTCCGAATTATCACATAAACGGTACGATTTTCGGAAAAAATGTTGACTGTAAAATGTGTTTTGATTTGCTCCATAAATTTGTCTGAAAGAATTTCTCATTTTAAGAAATGAGCGAGATATAAAAAAAAGTATACTGGTCTTCCTGCACAGTACCCGCTATTCTTGTCAGAGTTTAATGAAACTTGACATTTCTCGACAGATTTTCGAGAAATATTCAAATATCAAATTTCACTAAAATCCATCCAGTAGGAGCCGAGTTGTTCCATGTGGACAGACGGGCGGGCGGACGGACAGAGACATGAAGAAACTAATAGTCGCTTTCTCAATTTTGCGAACGCGCATAAAAATAAACTCGTTCAGTTCCTTTACTAATTTTTCTTTACACATCCTTTCCTCACCCTTCGCTGTCTCTGTCCAGACTACATAACCCCCCCCCTCTTCTCTCTCTCTCTCTCCTATTCCTTCCCATTGGTGGTCGGCTGATGGCTGTCCTACTCCTAGAAATGTTTCTCCCGTCGTGGGAAAGACGAAGTATTCGTATATTACTCAAAATGTCGTAGTGTTATGTCTTGGAAAACTCTGGGATATTTTGGCTTCCCAGATCGGATTTTGCGGGACGCCAGGATAGAGCACTTCAAAGCTCACAAAACTGGGAGTGTCCCGGAAAACCCCCGCGACGAATGGGATCCCGATTTATAAGGGCAGTTACATAACACTTATTATTCAGATTCTAGTGTATTCTCCATTACTGCAGGACACTTGTACGGAATCCAATAAATTTATCTGTTCGTCTCCCACTAGGCTTTCTTTTCAGGTAGATCTGATGCAGAGCAATGACCGTGCGTTATATGTCTTGTGTTTCAGCCGAGAGCCACAATGTACATCGGGAGAGCCTAACACATGCCACGGCAGCCCAGTGAAGGCCAGGATAATCCACTGTACTCCAGGGAAATCCAGTGTACGCGTGGGCAGCCAAACGTATTCCACAGCAGCCCAAAGTACAACAGGGCTACCACCGCAACGTCAGGGGAGCCAAATATGAGGACTGTTCAGTATACAAGAGGGCTACAAAGGGAACATCAGAACAGTTCACGGGAACTCACATGTCAGGCCTGCACAGTAAGCGTGTCAGCCCAGTGCGTATCAGGACAGCCCACTGCACACCAGGTATGTCAAATGTAGGTCAGGATAGCGCGAGTTAGGGCAGCGTACACACGGTTGGCAACTCGATGTGCATCGGAACATATGATATCTATATAAAGGTCATAAGAGTCCAGCATAGGTTTATATCTTCATCAATGCATTCCGATGTGATGCACAAACAGCGGAAAGAAAGCACATACCTTACCAGAACTTAACTGTTCCGACCGACGGTTTGTACTTCCTTTCTGTGGTGCAGTACAGGTCACAACCCACCAATGTGTGTCATGAGAGATCCGTATACGAAACCTTATGTCAGCGCAGACCTACGCACATCAGGCCATTCCATAAGCAGTTGTTAATCGCGAATAAGATTCAAAACTCAGTACTACACATTTACAAGCAGAGGACGGATAGTTTCTGGATTTAATTCGTCTCTCGTATTGCTCTTCGAGAGCCCAAAAGCCTGTGAGCTGAAATAAATTCTACAGATTCGCACATCTTAACACCGTTCAAGATTTACAAACACACTTCCCTCTATTAATTACTACAACGAGGGTACAGACTCTCGGAAATGGATGTCCACAACACAAGAGCCGACTACTGTAAAGAGGTCGCGTCTCTATACCGCAGTGAACAGTACCCTTTTTTAATACTTTCAGTCCCAATTTTCACCCACTCAAGTAAAATGCAGATGCAAGAGAACACAATTTCAGCAAACACATCAAGTGCTATATAATCAGACGGCAGGCCTACAGTGTACGTACTGTTTTCATTGTTAGCTACCTTACAACTTATCTGTTTCCATCTGTACGTTCAGACCGACATATAGGTGATTATTTTTAAAAATACGTCCTAAACATATTTTATTCCCAGCTGATTACATCAGCGATATTCTCGAATATAATGAGTCAAGTATTCAAGTTGTCCGAAGAACCGGTTAAATGTACAACAATTATCGTGCCACACAGCTCGTACGAGAATGCAGTGGTTAGACTCAGATGCGCATAATCTAATACAGAAGGACATGAATCTCAGCAACTATGCTAAATTTAATGACAAGGAGTGGTCTTGAACGTAACTAGATACTGACCTGAATGACCTGCTCATACATAGGCTCCTGGACACCCATTTTGCTTTTATGTACGATTACACACACACACAAACACAATATATTTCCAGAAAATTCATTTGCAGGAAAGCGAAATAAAATCCTATTTCCGATCATAAGAACACAGTACAGAAATTCCGTATCAGTAACATTTGCTTTTACTTCGAGAGATGACCTCCATACAATATTTCTGAAGAAACGACGTTTCATGCTCTACGTTTACTTAAAACTCCTTGGTTAAGAAAAGAACACACTGACGATCCGGTGTCGGGTGCTGATGTGTAGTGCAGTGTTCTTCCAGGCGCAAATGGTGGCCGTCTTTCAGTTGTAAGAAAATGTTCCTATGATTTAACGAACATTCCCGTAATCATGAATATGTAGCTGTATCAAGGCACAGGAATAATATAGATTCAAATATACTATAAGAGAGTACAATATAAGTTTATTTATATTCACAATCAGAAGCCTTAAATTAATCTGAATGACCATAAAACCTTCAGTTCCCACCTCATAAAAAACAGTATCTCCAACACACAGACCAGCCAATTACAGCTGTTTAACCTTTTGGGGCCGGAAATATTTTTTTTAAATTTTAGCACACCCTGTATATAAAATGTGAATAATACAGGAACCAAATACGTTAGAATTATGAAACAAACTGCATTTTGAAGAGAAAAAACTGAGAGTATATACCATGTTTAAAATATTCAGT
>Ga0131853_10003320_pt1 | contig 28859 bp, 10 predicted proteins | sample TergutLab28metaG_FD_92764 | JGI IMG/M metagenome (GOLD analysis project Ga0131853, IMG submission 92764) | Labiotermes labralis P1 segment gut microbial communities from Petit-Saut dam, French Guiana - Lab288 P1 (version 2) (version 2) | ecosystem: Host-associated > Arthropoda: Insects >... | reverse complement strand
TGCAGAGTCCTTCTTGAGAAGCTAACTGGTTTGCAGCTAGTCAAGAAATTCCCCGCATTTCACGGAACCCTAAGGTTCATTACCGCACTCACAAGCGTCCGCCACCTGTCTCTATCCTGGGCCCGCCCAATCCAGTCAATATACCCACATCCCACCTCCTGGAGATCCATCCTAATATTATCCACCCATCTATGCCTAGGTCTTCTCAGTGGTCTCCTTCCCTCCGGTTTCCCCAGCAAGACCCTATACACCCCCTCTCCTCACCCATACGCGCCACATGCCCAGCCCATCTAAAATTATATGTAATAGATAGACAAAATGCAGTGGGGTGGGGAATGCCGGGGAAGTAGAGAGCTGAGTTATGGACAAAGAAGGGAAGGTATTATATTTTGAAATATAGCGATAGTTGGTGCAGCGGGCTGGTGGTGGTGGGAACGGTGAAGGCACGCAAGAACTCTAATCCTATAAGGGGGGAAGGTCCCTCAAACTACTTCGTCTTCAATGGATAAGAATCACCTGCAGTTTCGTGCAAGCCAACCGATGAGCACGCGCTGTGCGGTATATATTCGTGCCACTGCCCTTCGTACAATCTGCACAATCAATTACTGAGTACACCTTGGATCTTACACGAACACCTGGGGAGTGGAATGGATTCATTTGGTTCAGTATAGGAACCACATCTTGTGGATATCAAATGAACATCTGGATTCTCTAAAACGTGAATAATTTCCAGATTTTCTGAGAAACTATTAGCTTCTCAAAAAGAACTCTGTTAACCCTTACTCTGCTAACGTGGAGAATATGGTGAGCTCCTAATAATGCCAGCAAATGGCAGATGGGATTTAACTCGGCGTTTAAAGGGTTAATATGGCGTTAACTGGCGAATCCATCCATTTATACAGAAGATTACAGCTTGCCCTTCATTCGTTATGTGTTGGCCAGTATTACAGATAGCAGCAGAAGATGGACGCATTAGCCGTGATTTTAGTGCGTAACGCTGCCAAGAACGAATTCCTAGACAACAGTGCCGTTTCACGCATTCTTTTCCTCTTCTAGGCCTCAAGATAGATGTGTTTTCAGTTATTAAGGTTATGTGCAGTGGACGCAGTTGTATGTAAGAACCTCCCATTGACATTTAAAGGTAAAGGCAAAGCAATCCCTGTGCAGGCCACGAGAGGCCCTGAGGGTTCCAGGAGGCTGAGACCCCCAGGTTTCCAGAAAATCGGCACACGGAAGTGGTAAGGTTGTCAGCCCCTACGCACTGACCACCTTTACCCCCCAGGAAGTACTCCTGATACTTATGTCTGTTACAGGTTGACCGAGGGCCAAAGTGCGGCCGGAAGGATTAGGTCAGTGACAAATTCGACATTTGAAGGTACGTATGGTGATCAACAATAATGTTACAATAAAAAAAACATTTTTCTTGCGTTCGTTCCCTTCGTATTACCGGTATATCCAAAAGTTACACTCGAACATTTTACAAGGCGATAGATTACGTAGTTGTGAAGACGTGTCAGAACGGTCTTATGTCATGACGCGAAACTGCTCCTTGGACATTGTACACTGTGTGGAGTATCTGATTATGACTACGTTTCATCTCCCTCCTTGTTCGTTACCTGAAGACACATACAAAAGCAGTCTCAGCAGGTTCACAAGCATAATCCCAACAACAGACAAAGGACAAGGGCCAGAACACATCCTTAAACTGAGATCCATTATGCCATAAACATGCAGCCCTGTTCAGATCGGCTAAGCATTTTAGAGGAATGTAATACAGTTTGTTTTCATATCGATGCAAATGAAGTATTACTTTAGACTATACATAGATCAACACTAATTCGAGCAACAGCTTCAAAATAGAGCCATTACTGGGGTCCGGACATACACAGTTCCACATTATGTGGGCCCTATTCCGTGCAAATGAGGTCTAGAACGGCAGGCTATAGTGCAAGGGTCAAATCGAACGCCGCACGTCATATAAAACAATAGAGAGGGCAGGTATTGTATGCGAGATATGAGCATCTCAGAGCGGTGTTGCTGTAAATGCCCGTTAACTGGGATGTGACGCCGTGTCTTTTGGGTCTTTCCCGATGTTTCGAAGGATCTTGGTACCTCTGTATTTAGGCTTCAGCAGTCCAAGTACGTAACAGCGCGATAAGTTAACATTAAATTCAACCCACCACACGGCGTCACATACCAGTAGACCTGAATCTTCGGTATGTACTTTTACCAAATTGACACACGCCTTTAAGGCAGAGTACACTTTTCATAACAAAATCAAAGTGTATTAAAGTCATTAAATTTAAAACTTTACTGCACTGTTACCTCTTTGCTGCCATACTTTACATACTACTATCCAGGGAGAGCAAACCTTTCTAGGGATTACGGAAGTTACTTTAAACTTTAAAAAATGAAAACTGAGACAAACCGCATTCTGAAACTGGAAAAGATTGGGGCCGTACAAACTGAACTATCGGGCCGTGTGTTCGAGACCCCAGGTACAGTGCAATAAGAAACCGCACACTGCCCTGGAGAATATGACAGCGACTTTAACAGTTTACTACCAGCCATGTTTTAATCTACCGTTTGAAATGATTGAACTTTTAACTTCACTCCCTCCTGCCAGCTTCAGCCATCCGGAATGCAGCTACAGACTACAGAGCGAACGTGTTTGTAAACTCATGAACAGGCAAAGATGTCGCAAAGTTACTGGAAGCATGTAAAGATATAGGTCTGCACAATTACACAGCGTGCAACATGGAACAGTTCAAGCGCAGTAAACTTCCGGCAAAGAAGCAAATATTTGACAACGTGAGAATACGGTGCATGCAGACTATGACATCTGCTGCCTGCTGTCCAAACGTAATGGAACGAACTGCAGCCTGGGAAACAGGCAATTTCAAAATGCTGTGCCTGCAATATTTCGTCTCACCATTGCACATAGCCTACAATCTAGACGCTCACACAGCCACCAGTACAGATACAACACTGCAAGCATACTTGTACTATTTATTATTTCTGTATTTCTTTACACATAAACTACCCACAAGGATTGCAAGTTATTTGATCGCGCATAATTCCTCGTCTGAATTATACTGAAGTTATGACAAACGACGTATAGATCCCGTTCTTAGCGTACCAGGATAGCTCCGTCGGTATAGCGACTCATTACGGGTTGGATGGTCCGTGGATCGAAAGTCGGTGGGCGCTAGATTTTCCGCACCCGTCCAGACCAGCCCTGGGGTCCACCCAGCCTCCTGTGCAATGGGTTTCTTTTCTCTTTTCCGGGTGTAAAGCAGCCAGGGAGTGGCATTAACCCACTTCATCTAGCGCCGAGTTTAAAGAAAGATTACAGCTATACCTCGCCTTCCCTTCCGTGCTTTCATGGCAGGTTATACGGTCAACTTTATCTATCTTCTTATAGTTTCTGTCCTTAACGTGTTGTTCATAACGCTTGTAGGAAGTGCACGTACAGTACATGCACACACATTTTTTAACCCGGCACTACAAATAGGTGAGTGGTGACCTTTAACCCTGGGCTGGCTTTACACAAGGTGAAACAGCCTCCACAGTTCACGGGGAGGGCGGGCTCTAGAACAGAGACGATACTGTGGAGAAAAAAATCTCTAGGTCATGCCGGCAATGTAAGGCCGATCCTGCAGGTCATTCATTATGCCGTCACTACACCCACAGGGTTATATAATTACTAGGAGCGTTTGCTAAATCGCGAAAAGCCACTATGGGCTTCGTCATGTCTGTCCCTCTGTCTATCCGTCCGTCCGTCTCTCCGAAATGAACTCGGATCCCACTGAAAGGATTTTCATGAAATTTGATATTTGAGAATTTTTTCGAAAGTCCGTCAAGAAAATTGAAGTTTCATTAAAATCTGACAAAAATAACGGGCACTTTACATGAGGACCGATACACACATTTGCTCATATGTCACTCAGTTCTTCTCAGAATAAACAATGTTTCAGAAATAAGTAGCAGAGAAAATAAAAACACACATTTTATGGTCAATAACGTTCCTTCGAAAATCGTGCCTTTTATGAGATAATGTGGAAAGATACTGCAGAACCGGAAAGGCTACAGATGATATGGCGCATGCGCATTGCATGCTGGATACGTAAGACTACACACACACACGCTGAAAATATATAACACATTGCTTTTCCCCTGCAACAATGGTTGCATGAACGCGCCTCCTTGTTAAGTTTTACGTATATTGCCTGTCTTGTTATATCCAGATTTAATCAAGGGGGATATTATTCAAATGGGTACTGAGGCATAAATAAATAAATGGCATGAGCTCGTTCTATAGTATAGGCCGTTTTGAGGAAATTCGGTTGTCACCGTGGCCCAAAACGGTTCGTCATTTCTAACGTTGGCTCGCAATAACAAATATGCAAGCCAAATGTGTTTATGGGATATTAAACATTCACACAAGACATTATTACGCCTTCATATGAGGCACACCGTAGAAAAACCACACGAAAAAGTAACACGCCATGTTTTCTTATGCTCCTTACATTGTTATCAGTTGACTACGCATGTAAACAGGAGTCCGAAACAGCTAGAGCACTGGAGATGGCTCGAATAAGCCAGTACGATCATCCATGCAATATGCCCTCCAAATGTTTGGTCTGGTCACATTTATTTAATGGCCACATCGGAACCCATGAAAAATCTTCATGATAGTTGTATGCGGAATGTTCGATGAGTTTGTGGCTTTAAAGGATGGCCTTATGGGTATTTACACCGTGTATCATATGTTTGTAACGTCGTTCCTTCGAAACGTCTGAGCAAACACATTACACTACAGGCTGTAAAAAGCCAGAAGACCATCAGTTGGGTAAACGCCGGCCATGCAAAGCTGAAAAATCACATTTCTGGCATTATTGAAGGGTCTTATCTCTGAGGCCATTCCCTCTCATAAACGGCATACAGACATAAAGCCACGTTCTCAAAGCTTACCTCAGGAACAAGATCCCAAAGTACTGTCAAACATTCGCGGGACGCAGTATACCTAGGGATTCTTGATTGAACAGACTAAACATAGTGATAAATTAGTGCTGGTTTCACATAGACAATGAAGCAGAACCATCCAAATCACAACTGCACGCCCTCAAGCTGTCGATTTCCTCGTACCTCTCTCCGCTTCCCATCTTCGCGAGTAAGCCTTAACACACCAGCTACACCACAAATCATTAACAGTTCTGAGACTATATTCGCAGCTTCCATGAAGAAGTAATGTTTGCACGTAAAAGTATCATATTCTGTAAGAAGCAGCATTTTTAACAAGGAGTGGCCCAGTTCTTTATTATTATTGCATACAGCTCCCATACCATAGAGATGACATACCATACAGCTCCCATACCACAGATACCATACCATAAAGCTTCCATACCACAGATGCCACACTATACAGATCCCATACCATACAGATGTCATACCATACAGCTCCAGTACCATAGATGCCATCCCTTGCTGAAAAGGGCCTCTGATCACGGATAAAAAAACGATAACAAGAGGAGAAGAGTTCTCGGATTAGGATGAAGCACGAAGAAGAATAATGGTATTTTTAAACCCCCTATTTTATCACATTTATTGGATATAACACAGTTTTCGGACTCCTTTTTTCGGTGTATCATACACTTCTCTGATATGTATGTGAAGCTGGAAACTAAACTGTACACATGCATGACGTAAAATAGTATTACGCAACGAACGTAATAACTTCTTTGTGTCTCATTTGCCTGAGGATAGATTATTGTTATGCCGAAACAGGTAGCATTAAAGCATCCAGAACATAAAGAGCTGTAACTGACGATTATTATCCACCTGTAAAAGTTTACCGACGCTTCGAAGGAGAAGAGCGGGTTAAATTTCAAGGGTATAACAGTGCCAGGCTACATGGTCTAACACACAGGGCTGCAATTTAACAGTCGACACCATAAGAATCTCAAATCTCACAAAGCGCTCAACATCCCTAGTCTAAACCTTGGTCTGAGGGATGCGAACGGAAGCTACAGAACACTCACCAGGAATGGCCCACCCAAGTCACCACCCGATCTGCGGAGGAAGGGATTTGGCGCCTGTAATATTTAATCCTGTTTCATTCAAAATTGACAGGTACAGTCACATGTTTTTGCAAAGGATGATCCGCCGTGACATGGCCAGCAACCAAAAACGGATTTAATATGCTGAATACGACAATGTGCAAACCAATCAGCCATAGAGAGGTAATGCAACACCCAAACAAGTTGAATAACGCCCACGATGACTATACCACCACAGGCCTTTTGATTACATCGAGGGTATCCCTGCAGAGGTAGATGGTTAGACTGGCATTCTCAGGGCGCCTGTGACCTAAGAAACTAACATTTTAATTTCTTTTTTGTGACGCAACAGTTGAACACGAACCTAGGCCGCCTCAATGTTGAGGTTTTTAGATTACACTCAATCACACACACACACACACGCGCGCGCGCGCGGTACCACTTAGCTGAACGAATGATCAGCTCGGCACAGATGCCACTCCATACACAACAAACATAACGGAACAACACTCATACCATCAGTGGGATTCGAACCCGAGATCTCAGAAATCGAACTGCCGCAGATTTTAGACTGCACGGCCACCGGGATCGGTATCCTTCTACATTACGAGTGAAAATTACGTCACAAAGTAGTGTTCCTTTGTCTTCCACGATATTTCTCTACAGATGAACGTAAAGCAGCTGCATCCGGCAGTAAATACACTACGGCTGCTGAAAAACTAATCGAATCCAGTCTTAGTTACTTCGAAGACAGAAACTTAGCTGCACTCGATACGACTCACAATAACAGAGAAGCATGCCGAAACTATGCACGTACGCACACACCAGACAGGCAATGTACGTATAACTTAACACTGAGGCGTGTTTGCATAACCACTGTTGCCGTCGAAAAGCAGTAAGTAGTGCGTATTCTGAATGTGTGTGTATGTAGCCTTAGTTACCTTGCACGCACAGCGCATGTGCCGTATTATAACCTGTGTGGCTCTACCACATTTTCCCACATTATCTCATAAACGGTACGATTTTCGAAAAAAAAAAAGTTACTGTATACAAAATGTGTTTTGATTTTTTTTACAACTCTTATCCAAAACACTTCTCATTTTAAGAAGAATTCAGGGAGATATTGTCATAAATATCTGTACATATGTCTTCACATAAAGTACCTGTTATGTTTGTCAGATTGTAACAAAAACTTGTATTTTCTCAACAGATTTTCAAAAAATACTCAAATATCAAATTCCATGAAAATCTGTCCAGTGGGAGCCAAGTTGTTCCCATGCGGAGGGACGGACGGACAGAATGAAAGACGTGAAGAAGTCAATAGTCACTTTACGCAATTTATCGAAAGCAATAAAATGGGCATGACTTTGCAGCATCTTGGTGAGTCACAGCAGATTCGGTGTGGTTAGCGCCACGATAGAAAAGTGAAGAATGAAGAAAGAGATAGCACGTTCCTTCAGACAGGTAGTACCCAACTAACAAATTGCATATCCCAGAACACCGTGTTATTAAAAATGATCAATTAAGGGCAGGGGAACGAATGATTACTGCAGTAAGTCCACTACACTATGCATCATCAAGGCGCAGCATTTAATTATAAGGAAAAACTTTTTTGCTTGAACAGTGCTGCTCTCCGGAAAATCAATTCACAGAGCTGTGCCCTTCACTTTTCATTTTATTCTGCCGGAATCTTGGTTTCGCTCTGCTACTGCAGTGCATTAAGAATAACTTCCGCTACTACGAACACGATGGAAAATAACGGCACATTCATTGACCAGTCATACTATGGTTCCGTGATATAATAATGACGTTAGAAATACCTCATTCAACAAGACACTGCGGGACGCACCGCTACAACGACTGCACATTCTGTACCAGCCGACGATGTTAAACGTTCACAAAAGTTATCGGCTGAAATTTTTAACGAGGACTGCAAACTCCATGACAAGGGTGCAAGTACTTTTCAGACCACGGGTACACAAATTTTCCACACATCCAGTAGCCATTTCAAAATTCTAGACGCCAGAAAAGTGACATGAAGGACGTTCCATAATGTGGATCCACATATACTAGGTGCCACCGTACAAGATTTAGTAGTCAGGATTTTCTGGTGTCCTTGATTTGTGCGCCCTTGATTTATATGTAAGTCGTGAGAGTTCAGTTCATGTACCGCACACACACACACACACACATTACCGTGAATTTCTCCACACATCCTTGAAGCACAACCAGCGTCATCCAATGGATAGCGGGTGCCATTTGCCGGAAGTGAAGCTACCGGAGCGCAAAGTCCAGTGCCAACGTGAAGATTGTGTGGAGCATTCTTAAAGCCAACACGCCTTTAGGTGTGAGATGTAGGTATATGAATATCGGGGGAGGTGTATTCATAATTCTACAGCCAAATGCACTAACTTCTCCTTCCTTCTTCGTTTATTGTCAGTAGCACAGATTATATAGCGCTCGGCGAATGGTTGGTGAATAACTAATTGGAAAAGTACGCGTAAGAAAACTGCAGTGGTTACATTTGAGAAAATATCCAGGCATCCGGACCGATACCGGTGGCCGTGCGGCTTAAAGCGTAAGTCTGCGGCCGGGCGATTACTGCGATCGCCGGTTCGAAACCTGCTGAGCTCATAAATATATATATCTCTTGTGTTTGTTGCGTGTTTATTAGGCAGCGGCCTCTGCGATGAGTTGATCACTCATTCTTAAGAAACCTACCGAGTGTGTCTAATCGTGTGTGCTCCAATACCTCAACAAAGAGGCGGCCTAGACCCGATTGGGGCTGTTGCGCCACAGAAAAAAAAATTCACGCATATGCGTGCATTGAACGGCAAACATAACGGAAACCCTGTCAGTATAGGTCTCACTACGCCGAGATTTGAACCCACAACTTTCAGACAGCTAGGTTCTGCGATATGAATTCCAGGTACAGAATGTGTTCAGTGAGAAAAATAGCCGTGATCCGTCATCAAATATGTTATTCATTACGCAAAAAGATCGAAACAGAAAACCTAAAAATGTACAACGAATTAGTGCTAGATAACTTAGCTAAGGAATTCTATTTTGATATAACCAAAACCCCAAAGAGAGCAAGGAAAGGTGTTGAGCATAACGCAGCATTCTGTAGACTGATGTTTTCAAACCATCCAACTACAAGGTTTTCAGTTCGACATTTGATACTGTCACGACCGTGTCAATGAAGATCGGTGTGTTCTGGGATGTTAACGATGCGTCGTGGGGTACGGAACCACCTCGCCAACGGCATACTGCAACGTTCCAGAAAACTTGAAGGCTCTTCAAACTCAGAACCAAGTAAATTTTAGAGCGGTTTAATTCTGGTGATTAATTCGATACGCGCGTGTAAATGAAAACAGAGAGTAACGACTCTCACCGCCATCACCAGTACCACCACCATCGTCGTCATGACAATTATGCATACTACTGCTTGGAACGCGGGTCCCAGTGGCCGCGCAGTCTAGGGCGTAAGTCTGCGGCCGCTCGCCTGCTGAGAATGTGGGTTTGAATCCCACCGGGGGCATGGATGTCTGTCTGTTTTGAGTGTTGTTTGTTGTCAGAGGTCTCTGCGACGAGCTGATCACTCGTCCAGAGGAGTCCTACCGACTGTGGTGCGTCATTGTGTGTGATCTAGAAACCTCAAGAATGAGGAGGCCATGGGCCGCGTCGGGCCGCAGCGCCACAGAGGGGGGGGGGGCCTGTTTGGAACAGCAAAGAGGAGCGTTTCCCAAACTTTTTTTGCTCGCGTAAATATGGAGTGTCCGAATGATAGGTATCCAAAATGAAAAACTTATACCTCAGAAATGATTTTAGCTACGCATACATACCAGCTGTATACGTAACAATGCACTGCATGATTTGACCTTAACTAATTAGCTTCGCGGATAGAAGGGGTTTCTTAATTAGATATTCTAACGGGTATACGACATAAACATATCGCAATAAAAGGCGTTCCGCGATTAGTTTATAAGAAAACTTTAGTCATTTAATTAATACAATAAACTCTAAAATAGCTATAACAGAAATGTATCCACGGATCCCGTGAGAGCTGGTCGCGGATACCTTGCGATCCACGTTTCACACTTTGGGAATCACTGGTACAGAGCACCCACAACGTGTGGCTCTCGGTCTCCATTCTCGGCCATTTTTTAAAATCTGACCACGTTTTGCCTCTATTTTATAACTCCCTTCTCGACTGGTCACGGACACGATTTTCTTGGTTTTCCTCTGCTGCACTCTCTTTGAAGATTCCAGTTCAATGCGCGCCCTTACTTCGACCCATTTCACTTGCTCAGCGTATGTCTAATACTTTTCTATTTTTTACTTCAATTATAATTTATTCCCACCCTGATCTGTCCCATAACTCTTTGCTGGAAAACACTTCTCGCTGGTTGTCTTATGCTTACATTATTTTCAAGCAACTGTTCACAGATGTTTAGTATTCAACACGCATTTCATGTCTTGCGGCGTACAACAGTACAGCTTCAACAGCGCTGTTATAAAGACTGTCCACTTACTTAGTTCATTTTAATAAACAGGTCGCTCTCCGCCTTTGAATTCTATTAAAATTGTGAAATTATGTTTCTGCTTAAATAGGCATCAAGTCAAAAATAAATGTGGAAGAGTGGAGGTACAGCTCCATGCGTTCCTACTTACACTTAAGGTAAAGGTCACTCTAGAACAAGCCATGAGGGTTCAGAGGGGGAGTAGAGGTATAGCTCTACTCTTCCTGTAACATCGGCTCTATACGGGGGGAGGGGGTGTGTGGTTAACGCCACGTCCTGGCCGCTAGCCGCGGGGAAAGAGAGCCGGTACCCATTGTACAGGAGGCTGGGTGCGCTTAACATAACACCACCACACACGTAATGTGCAACCCGAAAACCGCCAGACACAAACAGGCCGCACCTCTTGTAGTTACAAGAGATTCGTGAGGGGGTTTGCAAGCAAGCGAATGCAGAAATTCTCCTTACTGCTGGAATGAAATTCAAAATTTTTTTATCCTGTGCACACATCGAAGGCATAGGACGGTGTGGCGGTAAAGCAGCACTCATTCTTAACCTCGGCAGTGAATGATGGGTGGTCAGTTTTACGCCCCAAGTCACTTTGCCCTCGATGCCCATTGACTGTGAGGCTGGGTGGGTCGTACAGCCGGTATAGACCGTTTTGAAAAAAAAAATTGCACCCGACGGAAACAAAATCACCTTCACCGTAGTCCATGCCCAGCACGTAGCCTAGTCAAAGTTGAAACTTCAGAAAATTGTTTCTGTATCAATTACTGACCGGGTGCTAGTAACGAACCATGACGATTCATCTGTCCTAATAAGTTCCGTTACTGGACGCGACTCTCAGCGCTAATAATATCGGATGACATTATAAAGGTTTATCTTTATTAAACTCGTCGTAATATTGGATACAACTTTTTCAGTTTTATATCCAAAGACCACTTGCAATAATTTAAAACACTGAAAATATTAGTTCCAACAGCAAGGGATTATTTCGTTGTATGAAAACCCACCCTGAGCTGTTTATCTGAAAGTTTCATATGATGGGAACAAAAACGTAGCCATTCCGAACACATTACCATGCGAAGAGAGGTGAATACTTGCTCCATTTATACGCACATACAGATGTGCTGTACGTAATACGTCCTCCTGATTCAAGGATGATCTCACGGAAACGCGCTTGCGTGTCCGAACTTACAAATTCTTACATGTAAAATCCACAAAGATGTGACAAGCTCGTGACAACGATTAAAAACAATAATACCCTTTCTCTAGAATTTGCTTTCTTCTTTTCCTCCCCCCCCCCTTCTACTGGACATAACACCCCGAGAAGACATCTACATTTAATGGGGCTGCAAGTCAGCCTCATTAAGTGTAGATGGTAGAGGTATAGTTCTAGTGCAGCAGAGGAAGAAACTTCAATCCACGTCTTACGCGAATATGAAGCTTTGCCTTCACTCAGACATGCATATCTGGGCTCCTTTTTCTTGGACTCAGAGGATGCTAAGTGTCTAAGTCTGGGGCCATTTCGAACTTCAGCAAAGGAATAGGGCTCCCTTGAATTGACATCGGACTATGAGGCACAAAGGGCTCTTCTAAAGACCTAGATGTATCGGGACCGAAGGGGCTCGAACCTAATTATTACTCACTACTCACCTCCCTTCCATCACGGTCCGGAAAAGTACTCCGTGTACCGCTCTCAAAATCCCTTTCCATCATCTCCGTGGTCTTTCACTGACTATTTCTAATGTAGATTAACAAATATTTTCATCAGCCACATGTCTTTATTCATCTTCTCTACACACCTCCTCCATTTCATTCTACAGTCGGATGTAGTGATCTAATCCATCACGGCCTTTACTTCTCTTATCATTTCTCACGCACTTAAGTTCATGTCACTGGCTAACGGTTCACATAAGCTAATCGATTGCAAAACAGTGGTTATATTATGTACACCACAGACATTCCGCATTCTGCCCACGGGGTATTCTATGTGTGTCAAAACAGACAGCGCGTCTCTTAAATATTATTAAACGATTTTTCTTTGTAACGGAGATGCAATGTCTTTTCTGTAATGTAGAAACTGACATTGAACACTTTCAGATAAGACTCAGGCCTCATCTCTTCTGCAGCTTCAGTTCGTTATTTGTCTCCGGCACCCCATGTGTACGTTGCTCTACAGCACCTCAACTCAGAAACTTAGTCCGATTTAAATACCGAATTTAAACAAACTCGGTACATAAATCAAGCTTCTAATGACAACAGAACTTACTATGTTCAATCGAACACCATCGATATATCAAATAACGGTTATTATGCAAACTCATGAGGTGGGGCCGACATTAGGGCCATTGTATGACTGAATTTCTGATTTCAGCAAATATTCGCCAATACAAAATGCTTATTGAAATAATTCCTTGCATAGTTTCCAACATCGCCATGACGCAGGAATAAAGATACAAGTATCCTTCGGTATAATGGGAATATGACGAGCAGTTGGTGAGAAGGCATGTCACAGTCACACTTAAAATAGAGGATGAAAAGAATCGGCGCACAAGCCCACAACACTTGTTAAAAATATAAGTCGAAAATAAGAAATTGTTGCACAAAGGGTGTCATTCGAGACACTTGTCATCGCCATGTGGCGGTAACATACTCTCAGCAGTGCTGTCGCGACAACAAAGCGCATTGTTAGATGTCTCCAGACGACACACGGTGTACAGCGGGGCTCAGGTGTGATCGAATAATCGAGAAACTCTGCGACATACTCTTAACCCTCGGTGCCTGTAATAGTGGAGGTGGTAATGATGGGAATACGCGCTACGTCATCCTGGTCGACGTCGTCCAGACGCTAATGTGTTTCGATGATTGGAACAAATCTGCCGTGAGACATGAAGTGTAAGACGTAAGACACTTGTGAATGCAAATCGCCCATGGACTGAATGGACACAAGCCAATGACGATACCATAACTGCAGTTGTGGTAGGACAGCCGTACAGAAGCTCACCCACACAAGAATTTGGACTACAGTAACATATCGTGGAAGGCACATCTGCTTCCAGACGATCGTCCTTTTCACCTCTTGACCATACTGCGTAACCACGAAGCGCCCATGGTTTGACCATTTTCTAAACAAGGAATCAGACCACGGACAGCGTGTATGTACTATGTAGACCTTGTGTATTAGAATCGTATTTAGATGTAAATAATTACAAACATGGCGACAGCGCGCCCTGTGTTATTTTCCTAAGTCGACGTCGGACAAATATACCATAATTGTTCTACGTAGTCATACGGTCTGCAACTAGACGTTACAAACAGTAACAAATAACAGGGTGGGCCAGGATAGCTCAGTCGGTATAGCGACTCTTTATGGGCTGGATGGTTCGCGGATTGAATCCCTGTGGGGTCGAGATTTTTGCAACCGTGCAGAACGGCCCTGGAGCCCACCCAGCCTCCCATACGATGGGTACTGGGTCTCTTGCCCGTTGCTTGGTGTTCACCAACCACCCCACTTAGCGTCGAGGTTAAAGAAGGGGTAGAGCTATACCTCTATGCCACGTCTGGGTGCTCGCGGCCTGTTCTAGGGTGACCTTTACCTTTTTACTTTTAACAAATAACAAGGGATTACAGCACTGCACCAATACCGTTTAATATAAGTAACATGGGATTACAGCATTGCACCAATACCGTTTAATATAAGGCCATACCATCAGAGATTATTCTTGATTATACTTACAAATACATAGGTATAGTGGGGACCGTGGTAGCACAGTGGTTAAAGTACTGTGCTACAAATCGGAAGGTCGCTGTCTCGATCCCAGCGAGTGTCAGTGGATTTTTCATTGACATAAAATCCTTCCGATCGTATTATGGCCCTGGGATCGACTCAGCCTCTAAGAGAAATGAGTACCAGGAGCATTTCCTTGGGGGTAAAGGCAGCCAGTGCGTAAAGCTGACCTTACCACCATCCTGTGCCGTTGTCATGTAACCTGGGAATCTTAGCTCCTGGAACCCTCTGGGTCACTCCAGGCCTGTAACGGGACTGATTTACCCTTTTACACAGGTATAGTAATGGAACATACTTTTTACTCCAAAATGTTCCTCCTTGAACTTAGTTATAAGAGAAAAACGTCAAAATACTGCACTTCTTGCAAACGAAAACGTAGAAACCAATACGGAGGTACTATATTTAAAACTGTTGTGTTACCTGTTAGTCGGTGACTTCTAAATTCGTACAAATAGTTGATACAGTTTGCCCATATACATATTTTAATCTGTCTTTTCGAGTTTTTTCTTTACTCTTTGTAACCCCTCTCTATTCTACCGTTCATATGATCCACTTCTGCACTCCATAAGATTCTATCCATTTACTCCCAGCCGCAAACCATTTTTATACGAACGCGGAAGTGTAGAAGCCTAATCCGGAGTGCAGAAAGCCGCAGTACTTTAAAGCGAATCTTAAACCAGCGGGTCGAGGAAATACGGCGTAACCTGGAAGTGAGAGACCGTCATAGAGACCGTGGTAGAATAAAAGTGAGTTATTGTAACTGCCTTGCAGGAAAGAACGGGAAGATTTAACGTGGGGTGGAGGTAGTGACCCATGGACGATCAATCAGCAGGTACGTTGGGGTGCGTGCGGGCACTTATCACTAGGCCATGTGGTGCCTCTTAGTGGCCAGTGTTCCAAGGTACTCCACCTGTGGCACACAGATCAACAACAGAAAAAAAGTTACTGGGGTTTTATTCCATTACATCACTAAGCAGTGAAAGGCTTAAACGCCAGGGTCCTTGGGTCGCTCATCACCCGGCTGAGTAAAGTAACGATGAGGATGAATAAAAAAAAAATGGACGGGGAATTTTAATATACATTCACTAAGTTAACAGTACTGTGCATGACGGAGGATATAAACGTAAATCATCCGTCACTGGCACACAGATTGTTTACACTGTTGTCTGTCTCCCTGTATGAGACTTTTTAACAGCGAAGAACCATCCAACTAACTGAACTCCATGGAGCACAACCGTTCCTGGGAAGCTTAAAGATCTTGAGCTACTTAACAAATTCACCGCATTTTATGAAACCCGAAGGTTCATTACCGCATTCACAAGCGGGCGTCCTGTCCCAATCCTGATGCAGATTATTCCTCCCTATTCCAAACTTCGAAGATCCATTTTAATATTATGGAAGAACCATATATAATCTTATTCTTTAATTATGAGCACATGAATAAGATTTACAGAAGAATAACAAAATGAGGCAGAATTAAGTTCAAGAAAGGATGGAAACACACAAAGGAAGAGAAGGAAAGCTGCTGATGACGGTTGGCCATCGGCTGTAAAAAGCGCTGCCAAGTTAAGGGCAAATGAAGAATGTCTTCTGGGACATGACGCCCTGCAGTCTGGTTAGACACTCAGAGATGAGATCTTCAATCTTAAGAAATGTTACGCGAACGTACTGTCTCAATCTTAAGGGCAGAAGAGACAACCTTACGTAGCCTATAAATGACAAACATAATTTTCGAAAACTCGACAGTTTCACGTGAAAACTGGCGCAGAGTTATCCGCCATTCCAGTCCGTCATGTGCCTCTTTCAACGCTAGACTAACAGTAGCGGCTAACTGCCAGTCAATACAGAGACAAAAGACGTAGGTAATATTGAACTTTCGGACAAAATTTATGACGTCAGCTGCCTTCCGCGTTTGGTCTAGCCTAAGATATTTCTAGAACATGACATATCCAGAGCTAATATTGTTACAAATTTAGCAAAGACAGACGGCAGCTCCGGCTCGGAGAACTTGCCCTCTAAACCAAGACGAATGACGAGTCTGACTTTAACTTCGGACTTCCATATGTATGTGTCATTGCCACACCGGGCAGCCACGACAGATGATTACGTCAGAATGCTTTGAAGATACCGTTGAACAAGTTTCAGCGTCTTGTTCTAAAATCAAACACTCACAGGCCCTATGATTTACCGTATATCCTGGTGTACAAGAGGCACAGCTGTTTCAGCAGTGAAAATATGGTAACAATGAGTCTCTTTACCAATTAAGTGCGAACTTAGCCATTAAAAGCAGTCGGTACCGACGCTAGAGTTTAGAATTACGGAACATTATTATCACGATTTTAATGCCAAGTTAGTGTCACTACCAAAGCCTGGATAGCTCAGTCAGTACAAGACTATGCTACAGACTGGACGACGAATCGGGGTATAATTCCTAGCAGAGGCGGATATTTCTCCACAGCACCCTAATCAGATGTGGCTCACCAAGCATCCTATCCAATGGGTACCGGTTGCGGATCACAAAGTATCATATCTAATGGATAAAAACCGGTTTCGACTCACCAAGTATACCATACAGTGGGTACCAACCAGTTGTGGCTCACCACGCATCCTATACAATGTGAACCAATCTGTTGTGGCTCATCAAGCATCCTATCCAATGGGTACCAACCAGTTGTGGCTCACCAAGTATCGTATCCAATGTGAATCAACCTGTTGTGTCTCACCAAGTATCCAATCCAATAGGTACCAACCGGTTGTGGCTCACCAAGCATCCTCAACAATGGATACCGGTTGTGGCTCACCAATAATCCTATCCAAGGTGAATCAACATTTTGTGGCTCACCAAGTATCCTATCCAATGTGAATCAACCTGTTGTGGCTCACCAAGTATCCAATCCAATAGGTACCAACCGGTTGTGGCTCATCAAGCATCCTATCCAATGGGTACCGGTTGTGGCTCACCAAGTATCCTAGCCAATGTGAATCAACTTGTTGTGGCTCACCAAGTATCCTATCCAATGTGAATCAACCTGTTGTGGCTCACCAAGCATTCAAACCAATAGGTACCAACCGGTTGTGGCTCATCAAGCATCCTATCCAAAAGGTACCGGTTGTGGCTCACAAAGTATCATATCCAATGGATAAAGGCCGGTTTTGACTCACCAAGTATCCCATACAATGGGTACCAACCAGCTGTGGCTCACCAAGTATCCAATCCAATAGGTACCAACCAGATGTAGTGCAGCAAGCATCCTATCCAAGGAGTACCAACCCGTTGTGGCTCACTATTCACCCTGCAATGGGTGCCAACAGCTCTTTGCCCAGATGTAAAGCGGCCGAACAGTGAAATTGTACGTTCTTCTCTCACTAGAGTCGAAGTAAGGAATGCGTGGCGCTAGAAGCTACCTATACCATCCCATACTCCTTATGGCGAGGTGCTTAATTAAGCACAGAAAGACGATACGTGTTTAATTGGGGGGGGGAAGTTCGTTTTAGGACAGTCAGCAGGCCTATCTTAGAACACAGCGAATACAAAGAAATGACTCGTAAATGATGAACTGAAAGGAAGGTGTCACAGCGTAAGCAAGTAGTCTACTATACCGATTTTTGCCTAGAAGAAAGAAAGAAAACGACAAAGAATCTCACAGTAAGAATGGCTCGTGTGGAGGTCGAGATTTAAACCGGGAAGGTATAAAGATATAAATTTACACTCAGCATCATATCAACTTTCTCGGTTTAATTGACCTTCCATCTGAATGCAGAGATATTTTTATAGCTCTGCCCACACAAGTGTGCGTTCTATAGTAGGCTAGTGGTTCCGAACCTAAGCACCGTGCCCTGAGACTTTTGACAGGTACAATACAAGTGTGTTAAACTGCGACACGCATAGTGAGTCTCCAAAGCAGCTAACTCGCAGCTGCTGTTTCAACAACGGGTACACAGTTTCAGTTCCTGTCGATTGTGTCGCACGGGGGGTGTCGGGTTCAAAACTCGGCCATGAGGCCTATTACTATGACTGAGGTCTTTTCGCATTTTCTTCAATATTACCCAGTCAAATTCTGAGATAATAAGCATATTTCAAGTTTAGCCAGGATAGCTTCCTTCATCAAGTGTTCCATTTCAGAGGAAACATAAAGCCTATACCCACAGCCGGTAATCTGCACGATATAGAGGACAGCTGTTCCTTCACCGTGATTGTAGGTCATTTTGGTGGAAAAAAAATTTAAACTTCTTCAGTAATAACGTTTAGATATAATCAAGGCGCACAAAATATTCGAGAATAGAGTGATGAGGAAGATATCTGACGCTATGAGGTACGAGGTAACAGGTGAGTGGAGACTGCTTAAAGAGGTGCTTTATGATCTGTACTTCTCACCAAGTATTATTCGGGTGATAACATCAAGGAGAATGAGATGGGTTGGACATTTGGCACGTATGGGATACAGGAGAGCCGCATACAGAGATTTTGTTGGCAAGCCTAGGCGAAGAAAGGAAGATGATGTCAAAATGGATCTTCAGGAAGGGGCATTGAGGGCATGGACTGGATTGATCTGGCTCGGGATAGGGAAAAGTGGCGGGCTCTTGTGAAAGCGGTAATGAACTTTCGAGTTCCATAAAATGCGGGAAATTTCTTGACTAGCTGAGGACCTGTTAGTTTCTCAAGACGGTCTCCGATCCACGGTTTTAGTTAGTTACCCAGTAATTAGTAAGTAATATTACGCATCTGTAACTTAAATCAGCTCTGCCGTTGCTGGCACTTTGTACTGTACCATGAATATGCAAGCCGTTCTAAGGACACCACGACTGCTGCCTGGCACCTGCAGCGGTGCAGATAATAAACAATGCACACACCGCAGTAATCATATGTATCTCATCCAGCGCAATCGGTTAACTACAGCTACGTCACCCCCAGTCTGTTCGCGAGTCAGTCTCACTCATTAAACATCTAATTAACTGCTCCACTTGCTGCCAGTACACTCACGTCAACAAGCAAAGTGAGCAACACATATTACGTCAACTCATTACAGTATTACTTCGAATTTAAGACGCAGTTTTTTTCCACATTTTTCCAAACAGAAAATTAGCGTACGTCTTAAACTAAGATATTATTTTTCACTCCTCGTTTTCCTCTAAGAACAAGTAGTCTCGCTGAAAGGGTAGTAAATATTATGGACAGTGAAAATATTTGCATGCAATTTTTTTCCCTGCATATCCATTTCTATAATTTGGGTGTATTTTAAATTAGAGGGTGTTTAAATACAAAGTAAGATAGTATTCACCATGAAAGGATTTGTAACAGAAAGTAAACAGCTAAGGATAGCCTTACGTCTAATCCAGCGGAATCAGTCTCTAGCTCTCTAAGAAGCGCCACGAAAACGGTTTTTTGTGCTATCGTTCGAAGTAGGAACAATATTACCAGCAGAAAACCCCGAGCCCGCGCGGACGCGGATGAAGAACTAATTTCGGTACATGTTACTAATTAATTTGGCTTGTTTGTGAGCTGTAAAAGATGGCCATTACTCTATGACTGGCGTTCACAGCTTAGGAAAACTGGTTTAAACGATTCTCTATGTAAGCCAAACTGTTCACATAAAACGTAAAGTGAAGAGTTGATACAATGTCAGTCGCCATAATGGTGTATGCAAAATGAAAAAAAAGTGTACTGGAATAAATACAATAAATGTAATAAGGAGCCAGAATAATCCAGCCTACACCCTCCTACATTAATTCTCAAACAGTATCATACCCTCTACACCCTTACCTCTCATCATCTCTCGTAAAGAACAAAAACTGAGGCTCCTCACTGTTTAATATTCTCGATACTACTGTCACATTCTTCCTCTGAAGTCCACATATCTCCTCAGCGTGTTACCATTCAGTGCACAAAGCCAGGTTGCACAACAAGGCGCAAAGAATTTTCATTAGAATACTCGAAGAGAGATCAACCGGACGGACACACATATCCGGGGCAATATTCAAACTACTACTGACTGTTGAGTTTGTAGATTACCTTTACAGTGGTTTGCGCTGGGGACACGCGACCACACCTTGTTAGTGACCAGCAACCGACGTACTCCAGTTAAAAAAACATTTGGCTGAAATGCAGTCGTGTTTTGTTCGCTTCCGACAATGCCCTTATTTTCTTCAGTGCTCTGCGCGCATAAATTTAACTGGAGGCTTGTTATAAACGAAGCAAGATAGGCAATGTACGCATTACGTAATGTTACGGCGCATTCGTGCAACCATGGTTGTAGAAGAAAGGCAATAAATGATACATACTCTGAGTGTGTTTGTAGCCTTAGATATCTAGCATGAAATGCGCATGCGCCAAACTGCCATCTGTGGCCTTCCCCGCTCTACAATACTTTTCCACACTGTCTCATGAAGGGCACGATTTTCGGGGAAAAAAATTATTGAACATAAAATGCCGATTTTCACTTTCTCTACGTCTGTCTGAAACATTTCTCTTTCCAAGAAAAACTGAGCGAGATATCATTAAAATGTATAGTGGTCTTCAAGTAAGTATACGTTATTCTTGTCAGGTTTTAATGACACTTGCGATTTCTCGACAGATTTTCGAAAAGCGCTATAATATCAAATTTAATGAAAATCAGTCCAGTGGGAGCCGAGTTGTTCCATGTGGACGGGTGGACAAAGAGACATGACGAAGCTAATAGTCGCTTTTCGCAATTCTGCGAACGCGCTTCAAAACAACTACGGCATGCGGTGAACAGAATAAATCTGATAGGATCTATACGTTTTCCCCCCGACCGTCGTCGCGAGTGTTAAGGGACTCTACCTAAGCCCGTGAAAGTCAAATGCATTCTCTTGAGTTAAGCGACATTACTTCACAGTGCTACAGCGACCCCCTCACACCGTGACGCTACCGGGATCGGATGTCAGGAGCTTATGGGGTCTAAATGTAGCAGTCCATTAAGTTTACTGAAATGTATTGCCACCATCAGGAACAAGATCCAGCAAGTTGGCACACGCGTTGACGCTTCTGGCCGTATTCGGGATATGGACGTCTTAGAATCTTGGTCGAACTGCCCAATATCTTAGATTTTTGTATTTTTTCCCTTAATCCTAACACAAATTCCACCAGAACAGCTCAATTAAACCACGGTCGCATCCTTCCAAATCCTTTCCAACTGATCACTGACGCCATATGGGGCCTACTGAGAGACGAATGTAAATCATAAATAAATACCAGACCAACACACGGACGCATCTCACTCATAAAAAGTTCACTTCAGTCTGTCCCTACAAATGTACAAAGGGAAGTTTGAAATTACAGTAAGGTCAGTCTGAAAAATGGACGCACTCATACACGTACTTCCTAATTGGAGAAGCGCTGCCAACTTCTTTGTTCACTTCCTTTATTCCCTTGCTGTTTCTCCCACGTATGAATGGAAGAGGACCGTAACGGATGTTTGAAACTGAGTGGTTGGGGCCATTATTTTCCAGCAGACAAAAGTGGCGCAAAGTGAAATGGAATGACGTTTCAGCCATTCTGAAGACGCACATCATGCAAATGTTAAACGGATGGATGGATGGACTTAGGTTGTTTAACAACGCGGCATCAAATGCAGCGGTTATATAACCTCAGACGAAAAGAGCGCATTCGGTTATATTCACAGGAATGAGGAATAAGCAGTCGTGACGTTTCAAGGAACCATCCCGGTCCTAACCCTTGCAGGTAATTTCCTGTTAGCACTGATCAGCGACTGTCTATGAACGAGGACATAGCTATATAGTAAATATCATCACGAAAGACTTCACCCTGCAACAGCAATGCTATATGAACCTCATATCTCGCATTACCGTCAGAGTTATCAGGAACTGCATTCGGTCGTCCCTCGAACCTAAAATGCATCAAGTCAAACGCAAGTGCTCTTAAAATAGTCTGCTTTAAGTTCTGCTATTCTCACACTTTGCTCAGAAATCCTAATCTTCGATCTGAAAACGGTTAAATTCTCGTTAAATGACAACTATATATAACTCAAGAAATAACAAACAGGACAATTATAATAATTTAAAAATTATGCCATAAATAATGAATACACCATTTTGATGTGGTTTTTCAAATTCCATTTTTCCAGAAATCCACTTCTGAATTACTAGGACCGGAATGCAAAACTTCCCTAGAAATGTTTCCTCATCAGCTATCTACTACATATATGCATTTGCAGGCAATCAGTGTGTTCTCTAAAGTGTGGCACGCGAATACAAACATACTCGCACCTTGGCCCTGCATTGTTTGTCATACACATGTGCACACAGTGGCTTAATATCGTACATAATTCACACTAACGACACGCCATGTCGGGTAGGTTGGTGTCCCCATGCAATAATACCAACTTGCAACTTCACACAGCCTAAAACTTTAATTAGAATCGTCGAGCCGAGGTGACGACAGCAGGTATACAAGTGCGGTGGCCGGCGCTGCTGGTAATACAGCGGACGGACATCACACCGAACGGCACAAATCACCTATAACGCGTACCGAGAGAGTGACATACATCGAGCAGTCATGGCATTGACTCAGATGAAATATTATGGTCTTTTTGTTGGGTGGTGGGGGTGGGGGTGGGGGTGGGTAGTGGGTGGGGTTGGTGAGGTTACGCAGAATGATGAGTCCAGTTTGTAGAACTGCGAGCAGAAATATGCAAGAGTAATGCCTGATACTTGGCTACGTGTACAGCAAAACGCACCGTAACGGTTAACACCGTACTGCTGTTCCTAGTACAGGACAACATTGCCTGTACTAAACTCCCATCATACTATTCCTTCCCCTGTTTTTGTTCTCTTGCACGCAGACACACGCTAGGATTCCAGGTAAGAGAGATGAGGACATTATTTTACGTGACAACTGTCGCACAGTTACTTTCCGTCACCTCACCTAACTTACGAACTTCGACGTGTGCAATGATCAACATGTCTGTTGGATGTGACGCGTGTCTGAGGGCCGACGGACATTTCCGGTATTATTTTTAAAATATGGCGAGTATTAACGTATTACAAACTGCAGTACATTGAAGCAAAACGCTTGGACCCCGACTTAACGGAAAACTGGAAGAGTTTCGGGCCCTGCACTGCCTGCAGTAAAGCGACTTGTCAGACAGAATAATGTCCCTGTATAAGTACTGGCTTATAGTTGGGAAACTAAAGGACAAGTTCAAGATCCCACTAACATTTAATCGAAACGTACTTTCTGCTATTGGACGGTAAGGGTATATCGACAGGCACAACCCACGCCAACCCAGACGGGGACAATTAGTTACCCGTTCACAAACCGTCTTTTACCGGTGACAAACACAGCAGTTTTTCGTGCGCAAGAAGAGTAGTGGCGTTTTTTAACCAAGTATGTGGCAGTTCTGAAGTTTACTGCCGAACTTCCGGATTTCGAAGTGTAGTCATACACGTACGGAAGAAAATAGGTAACACACTTTGGCTTTATTTATAGCGTATTAATCTTCCTCCATTAAGCAGTGGCCACGCGGTCTAAGGCGTAGGTCTGCGGCCGCTCGCCCGCTGGGACTTCGGGTTCGAATCCTATCGGCAGCATGGATGTTTTGTCTGTTGTGAGTGCTGTGTGTTTTCAGGTACAAGTCTCTGCGACAAGCTGACCACTCGTCCAGATGAGTCCTACCGACTGTGGTGCGTCGTCGTGCGTGATCTAGAAACCTCGTGAATGAGGAGGCCCTGGCCCACTGGGGGGTGTCGCGCCAAAAACAAACAATCTTCCATTAAACTGCGTAACTTATAACAACAGCTCTGCTCTGTTTCATACATTATTTAAGTAACATACTCTCTGTTGTGTTCTGACAAAACCAACATCAGATGTATAAAAATACATCTGATACATGTACATGTAGCTGCAATACAAACGTCATACATGTCAGATTTTAATTAACCCTTCAAAGACGAAAATGAACCTGAATTATATATAAAGATCCAGCGCGTACGACGCAGTAAACACACGCCGTCTACGTTACACAAATCAATTACATGATGCTGTATAGTAAAATAATCGCTGCTTGTCCCGTAGAGAGCACCGACACATTTTGTGGGCAGAAAGAAGAATTTTTTAATGTTGAACCTTATGGTAATGGGATTTATAAACTGCGTATTGAAATATTAACATGCTGCAAGCACAATTAACGTTCAAGAACATATTCACACCACCATTAAATCAACTATCATCATCATCATCATCATCATCAATGGTTCCTGAAACGTACGGGAAAGTCTAACACGTACGTATATCTGTTTATTAAAGAAACTATTCTCCTGCAGGTCACAGATACTGGATTTTGCCAACATACGGTTTCAACATTTGCGTTCAGTGAAATTACCTTACTGTAAAATCATCACTACTGCTTACAAGACACGACGTTTGCCATATTTACATTCACAGTTCACAGAAAGCAAATCTTCTGTACAAAAGGTAGAAGTCCTTTGACGGAAAAATTCTTGTGACCTTTCGAGAGAACTGTTACTGGAAATATCGGAAGGAGCACTGTGGTTTGCAGTCTACAAGCTAAGGGGCGCTCGTCTTCATAATGTAGCATATGAATAGAGCTTCCCCAATTTGTGGAATTCAACACAGTGTTTAGTCTCGGCACAGGATGGTAAAAACAGCATTTCTTACAGAAGCGAGGAAACGACTCTCAGATAAGGAAGAAGTACATGCGAACTCACTGCACAATTAAAAGGGCTCAATTTAATCAGGAAAGTAAATTAAATGGTGTAGCACTAAGTTTTAAAACAAAAATACATCATATGTGTAAATACAATTTGTGTAACCGTTTAAAGCACAGTGGTTACCAAAGGTCAATGTACTACCTCAACATCAAACACGGTCACGTTTTGCCACACAGTATAGCTTTTGTGTAATTCCAAGAATAAACACAGATTAATTATATCACTATATGATTCAGTGAAGTGGAACTAAGTGGAACACTGTAGTCCCAGACATACACAGTAGTCATGCGTTTCGGCACAGGCGTACCATCGGACGAGCGTGCAATGTTACATTTTGCAATGCATATATTACAATATTACACGATAAAATGTACCAAATTAAAAATAAAATATTCAAAACCTGAGAGTAAATATGATAAATTAGAAAAGAGAGAAGAGATCATCGCAAACTTCACAAGGAGCCACTCCAGCAGCCTGTCCGTCTAGGCAGAGTGCAAGACACTCCAACATAAAGGGTACATTTTCATAGCACAGAGTCCTGGTCAGTCTTCTCTGGCTGTTGCAAATGCTGTCCGTGTTCGGTCTTGCTTCCTGGGCTGCCCACAAAAATAAACACGCCGAAATAGTTAGGTGTGAAATTTTGTGAGAAATGCATGTTGCACCAGTGTTACTGTCCATGTCTTCGACAAATCCAAAATGGACTGACTCTTATTACAACGGATTAAGCATTTTTAAAATCAGTGGCAATAAGCGGCAGAAGCGCGCAATTACCACGACACGGATCACTTGAAACAAACCTTTAAGACTTACACAGTAATGATGTCAACGAATGTACACTAGTAATTACTTCATACACACAATATATTTGAGTGTCTCTGTTGGTACCGTAACGCACGGATCATGGATCATACAAACCTTAAGAGTATTTCTATCGGCCGATGCAGTTATTAAGTTCTAAGTACGCCGCATTTGTTTTCAATGTCATATTGAAAGTGTATGCGGACTCCCTGCATACTAATATGAGCTGTGACAGCAGCGTATAGCAACGTAGCAGCAGCTTATGTCACAGTAATCAATCTGGTTATCAGCAGTTGCAATGGCGTGGACAATGAAATGATTCAACGTTTTGTTGAAGCCACTATTAAGCGACATTGGTGCTCTCCTTTCCGTATCAAAATTCAGTTAGCTAATTGGACGCAGGCTTCATCCTGCTTTACATCAACATTTGTATTGTAAACAACAGTTGCTGTTTTACGTTAAACTTGAACGAGAGAAATAAATAATTACATTAAAAACAAAAAATTCATTCTGAACTTCAACCATGACAGGTCGTTATAAAAGTCCCACAGAATTCGTGGTGTTCCATGAAATAAGCGAATCATTACACAAACGTGAAAACTAAACTCGAATGTGGTTGCACAGAAAATCAAACTTCCATTTTGAAATCCCAAACGCGGCATTCATGTCTTAGGTTCTAAGATAGTGTAACCTTGCGCGTACATACGATTGTTTCGAAGAACCATGCTGCCTCTGTCTTCAGGGTCGGATATTAAATGCGGAAGGGCAGAGGAAATAATCTTGGTATAGTAAGCTATCTGTAATTACGGTGTGCAAAACACTACACAAAAGCACACTACATAAAATGTTTTCATTTCTTAGCAGCCATTATAAGGCGTTAACAAGTGTTTTACATTCTGAAACACAACCAAAATTACGAACATTGTTAACGCCTGTAGGTGTTTTGTGACACAATACTGGATTGGCACCGGCACAGAAAAGCTATCAGTAAGTTAGGTTGTAACTACCTTCGAACACTGCTTAGACGTGCTGCCACTACCAAATATAAATCAGCTCACCTGTTTAACAGTTAAAAATACCATACAAACGGAATATGGACAGCAAATGCCACTGCATGCTGTCTGTCACCTTGATGTAACAGTGGGTAATTTCCATCATTTTCATGCGCAAATTGAGTTCAAATGAAAATGTTCTCTCGCCATTGTCTCCGGACACACCCACACTTGTGATCCCTTGACAGAAATACTAGAATGTGTAACAAAGTGACCATCCTGGAGATCAGTAAGGGTGAGACTATTGTTTAGTATGTATGCCATCAGATGTCACCAAACTACGCATCACGTCATGCACCGAGTGATCGGAAATATCCACATCATACCTGGCCGAACAATTTACGGATATTGAATCCTGATCATTTCCCTTAGAAGACTGTAAGTGCCACGAAAACCTGCGTGTTCAGGTTGAACTGCAACGCATTCACATACACGAGAACCGCCTACGTATTTATCTTTGGGAGACAAAAAGATTTTACGCTTTGTTGCTCGTAACTTGTGGCCAAGAGTAAGACAGACTCGCTTGTGCGCGTGACATCCTGCATACTGCTAGTCTCCAAGACATAATGCAGCCAACTGCTGTTGGGGAACTGTCACATTCCGACATGTGAAATGCATTTCTCACAGAAAGACTCACAAATAGCTTGGATTTTGTCGAAGAAACTTTGGCCCACCGTGCAATACTTCATTGCGGCTTTACAGGCAAAAGATGTTCTTTTCCAAGAACCATTTTTGTCGTCGAACTGCTGGACGGTTTCAGTCAGCCTAGAGCGCCAAGATGAAGGAGGGATAAGTTTCAATATCCAGTAAACACGTATAAAGATAGTAAATGAGAACATCCACAGTGCCCACCAAACAGGTTACTTCAAAAGACGTCCCCGATTTGTATTTTGCGGGAATACAATTCGAGTTCCGAGTGTGAGTCGATGCATCCTGACCGAAGGACTTCCTGAAACTTTCCACGTATTTGTCGCCAAAGTATGGTCCCATCTTCTCACACATAACCTGGTGGCTCATCGTACATAACCATCATTACTCCTATTTCGAAGGTAAACACCATCTTCAGCTAAAGTACTCCTATAAGCGTTACACAACCGACAAATCAAATAACTAAGTCTACCAACATATGCTTACTCTAAAAACTGGAGGGAGGGCACTCACTGACAACATCCTGCAATAGACTGCAAATTCGAACTCCTGTTACACACACGAAATTCGTAAACAAATCTTTTAAGACACGAAACGCAATATTTGATTTCTTCGCGAGTTTGTCAGCAAACGCAAAAATACTTTCATTCAACAAGCGGCGAAAAGGATAAAGGTTCGCATGACAGCCGCATATCGGAAAGCGACCTGTAGCCCTGTCTTGTAATACACATTTCTCTTAAGAGTTCTCTCTTATTTCTTTACTTCTTTCCTAAGAAGAAAGAAAGCGAACTACTTGGTTACAAGAAAAGAAAGGAACAAACAAAAAGACGAAGAACATACAACAAAGGCTAAGAGTAAACAGTACATAGTTACATAACACATTCCCTGTAAACAACTAATAATGCGATGTATTGGACAGGTTTACTGATATGCTTCGAACAAGAGCGATCTGCTATTCGCAGAACAGCTCCAGAAGTGGCACCGATCGAACACGTTGACATTACGCATCTGCAAATGGTCAATCGATAATGTCGATTATTACAAAAACTCATATTTAACACTCAATAGTTAAAAGTACAATAACATATGCAGCAGAAACATGGTGTTTAAAAGCAAAAATGTAGCAAAACTAAATTCCACAGAAATGGAGTTTTGGCGACGGTCGGCTCGAATCTCCAGGAAGGACAAAATTAGGAATGCTATTATTAAACAAAAAATTATTGTAGCAAGGTCTCTTTTAGACGATATTAAAACCAAACAACTTCAATGGTACGGACACGTTCAG
>Ga0131853_10003319_pt1 | contig 28873 bp, 23 predicted proteins | sample TergutLab28metaG_FD_92764 | JGI IMG/M metagenome (GOLD analysis project Ga0131853, IMG submission 92764) | Labiotermes labralis P1 segment gut microbial communities from Petit-Saut dam, French Guiana - Lab288 P1 (version 2) (version 2) | ecosystem: Host-associated > Arthropoda: Insects >... | reverse complement strand
TTGGCTCATTCGGGATGTGGTCAGTATACGGAACATGTTGGCTCATTCGGGATGTGGTCAGTATACGGAACATGTTGGCTCATTCGGGATGTGGTCAGTATACGGAACATGTTGGCTCATTCGCCAAACATGAAGATCTGTCTCTGGAAAATGCCCCGTTCGAAACTCGGACCACGACACCAACTGTCCTGACTGATGATTTCCGTGGTTTTTCAATTCCTTTAGACAAATACAGGGAAGTTTCATCAAATTAGGCCACGCTCGCTTACTTCACATCTTTTACAATTAATTAGTATTTATTCTGCTATTCGTCCCGGCATGTCTTGAGATTTAGCATGCTCAAATAAATCAGGGGACCTCATTCCAAGTGCGTCTAATTTCGCTTGTGTTATTCTCACTCAGAGTTTAGCGTATCGGATCAAAAACTGTTACTGGATTTGTATTTGCGTAGTTTCGTATGTTTATAAATGATGTTCATTCAAAGCGAAAAATTCCTGTGTAGCCAGTTTTCAGGGCCAGGTTTATTTTTCCTCTAAGTTTGCCTGGTCTGTGGTCACTTCGAAATAGCCGCGACCGGGCCAGTACAATTACTGGTCCCAGAATTTTCGTTTAATATAAGAAGCTGTTTTATATGTTCATGTCTTTGTGTGCCTTTCTTAGGTCTTTGAATTCTTTTTAAGACTGTCATAGAAAATAAATTGATTTGTGTGTTGTGCGTCTCTGCAATGCGAAGTAAGTATCGCGCTCCTTTTTGAATTTTCATTCGTTACCTCCTTGTCCTCGTATGATGTCATTCCGTTCTGACGGATGTTATAACTGCCGACGTTTTCTTTGTATCTTGATTTGCTCCTCTCTCCTCTGTAGTATGTCTTCGAATTAGGATGCAAAGAAATGTAAAAGGACACAATGCTCCCTGTTAAACAGTGTTTCATAATCGGGTTAACGTTCTGTCTCATGCAAGGTTATTCCCTAATCTCAGTCTAAGGTTATCATACAGACCTGTGTCAAAATATCAACAACCTTCATGATGCGGCGTCCTTCTCAGTGTGCAGTTAGTAAATTCTTATATTGCTCAGTGAGGTCTTGGTATAGAAACCTTAGATGCATGTTGAGTGAGTCCCTTTTCAAGGCTGCACGGAGCGCCCTCAAGTCGCGATTGAGAAGACGGCCTCCAGGGGGGTAGTGTAACTCCTAATATATTGCATACACACTGTGGATAGAGGAGAGTGAGTTACCCTCAAGATTTAGGTTGGGGGCGAGGCTAACCATTACTGGACATAAATAAGCATCACTTAGGAAAAGATCAGAATAGTAGACAACGACGCGTTCTTGTGAACAAAACTGAACATTTTGGCGCCTAGAAATTTGGAGTAGTTTTTACCTGCAGTAGGAATAAGACTCTGCTCCATGGAAGAAGTTAATCGTTTATTTACTTGGACACCGCACTTTATATTGTGTAGGTAGTTGAGAAGTAAGTTATCTTACTGAAGGAGGGAAGTTTACTAGCATCCGCTGTTATGTCGAAATCAAAATCGCCCATCTTCTCCACTGAAAGACTGTACAGTTTCAGTACTCTACTGACATTGCAGTGGAAGGTGATCGCTCGGATACAGCCGGGTAAATACCGCAGTGTGTGAACGTGTGTATCTGCAACACTTGCAACACTGTTGACTCAGCTACTGACGTGCGACCGGGCATAGTAGCGGATAGCTCTGGCTGCTATCTGGCAGCCGGCTGGTAAATTTCCGGCCTGCCAAACGACCGGGTTGTGTGAATAGGTTTCTGCTCTCCTGTTGTTCCACTTCTTTGTCTGGCGATAATCAGAACTTGCAGGCCGATCGAAAACCGGTATGTGTGAATGAGGCCTTACTGTCGATTAAATTACAGTGCCGTTGTTTATGCGCATGGGGTCCGTTAATTGATGTACAAGGTTAAGTAAAAAATAATCTTTATTGCTTCCAGATATAGACACTTCAAAATAGGCTCATTCTGAAGCTATGCGCTTCGGCCAGAGGTTCAGTCATTGTTGGAAACATTTTTTTAAATGAGTCTATCGGAATATTGCTCAGGTGCTTCGTCGTACTGTCTGTGATGGCGTCAGTGTTGAATCCCTTTCATGATAATGTCCATAAACCCATATCTCGTCACCTGTGATGATGCCTTCCATGAAGCTCTAATCCGTTTCTGCCTCTTAAAGGAGTCTGGTGGCGACAGACAAGCGGCGTTGCTTCTGTTCGATGGAAGGAATTACGCAGAAACGCGTCGCATGTTCAAATCCTCTGTCAAAAGGCTCGGAACGTACCGTAAGGTATCCCAACCTCTGCAGACATTTCATGCATTGTTAATCGCTGCTTGCACAAATTAATTCTCGCACACGTGTCACAGAATCATCATTTCTGCTTGGTCACGCTTTCCCAGATCGCAGATCGTCGTCGACTGAATTTCTGCATACAATCTTACCGCGCACGAGCGTTTTGAGTCGCTGCGATTATCGTACTGCCCAAATGAAACGTACAACGGGCGACTATTGAATCGTGGTAGTGCGTTCGCAGCATGTTTCATTTCAGTGGCGACGCGATTGTTGCTTCACCGCTGCTTATACAAGGGAAATGCAGACACACACATGCGCGCTCATTGACTATCGTCGCCTTTTCTCTCTGCCAAATGTTATTGTTGTCCCTTGTCCCTTGTATCCACCAGAATTGAAAATAAAATGAGCGATGGACAGAAGTGCTGTGAAAATTGGAAATGCTGGTCATCATGAGAAAAGCCAAATTATGGTGTGTCAGCAACAGTACGCACAGTGTTTTACCGCAACGACTTCTTTTCATTATACTTATGAATATGATTTCCGATCACAAAACTATGTACAAAGTCACAAATTCCAAATAACAGAGCAATAAATTCTCGGGGGGTGTAGGATGCTGGATCTAATGGCTCAGCTGAATGTCTGAATTTTTGCTAGATAAAACAATAATGTATAATGAAATGTGTGAGTTTTTGAATGTATTTAGTTAAAAGATCTATTTTGAATAAAAAGTATAATAAAAATGACACAAATGTCTCTTCGATATTCCAAGCAAAAGCATATGATATATTAAATGCATATTTTATTAAATATCTCCTACATGTTTCGGTGTGTTATACACTGTCTTCATGGAGAACATCGTATTACTTGCTCAGAACCATTCCAAGTTTGACGGAAAAGTTGGCGCACACACGCTGTTCCTTTTCTTCCGACATTTTTAGCGCGTCCCGCAATGCGAAGAGGCACAGTTGCACGTGTTCATTCGACCATATCAAGGCCGCCTTTTGAGCCGCGGAGAGAGGAGATTGTAGGTCACAATACAGCATCTCCTCCCCACTAACGGAGTTACCGAACACGTCTTGGAATTTACGCACTGCGATCCATAAGTTTTAGGAGTGATTTTTTTTTAAAATAACAACTAGAACGTTCAACCCACTAAGTACTATCAACCAACATCCGTTCACACACAGAGTTCCTTTTGTTTATCTTCGACAGTATACGAGTTATAACTTGTCTTGTAAAGTCAGTTTTTTTATACGTCATGGATGGCGGAAATGAACAGAGAGTTGCCATAAAATTTTGTTTCAAAGCCGGTCTGTCTGCGACAGAAACACTGGTATTGGTGCAGAAGGCTTATGGGAATGAGGCTGTGAACCGATCAAACGTTTTAGGTGGTATTCTCGATTTCGAGACGGAAGGGATCTGGTAGAAGATGACGAGAGAGATGGCCGTCTAAAATCGACTTGAACTGAGGTAAACATTGCTGCTGTTGCTGATTTGTTAAAAAATGACCGTCGAATCGCATCAAGAATGATAGCAGAATCTTTAAACATCCCCAAGACTGTATTTCTTCGGATTCTTAAAGGGGATTTGGGAAAGAGAAAGTTGTGTGCACGTTTTGTTCCATTCTCCTTGACACCTGAACAAAGGGAAGATCGAGTCACATCTTGCCAAGATATTATCACGATGGCCGATGAAGACAGATTTTTTTTTAACAAAATTATAGCGGGAGATGAGAACTAGTGTTTTGCCTATGACCCCGAAACAAAGCGACAGAGTTCTGAATGGGTTGGTGAGACATCTCCTCGGCCGAAGAAACTGAAATTCCAAAGGACCCACATTAAGACCATGTTGGTAATTTTTTCGACTCTCAAGGCGCAGTGCACACAGAACTCGTACCAGAAGGAAAAACAGTAAATGCAGAATTTTATAAAGGCGTAATGGATCGCCTGAAGCGCATTCAGCGCGTTCGTCCAGCTGCGTTCTGCTCTCGAGATTTTTTCTTTTTGCACGATAATGCGCCCGCCCACAAAGCTGCAAGTGTTTGCCAATTTTTGACCCCAAAAATGTTAACAACCCTTTATCAACCCCGTACTCTCCAGATTTATATTCGCCAGACTATTTTCTGTTCCCCAAGTTGAAAATGAGGTTAAAGTGACCCAACTTTGCGGATGTTGCTGAGATACAAGAAGCCGTAACTGATGAATTAAAGAAGGTCCAAAAAGAGGAATTTTCGGCAGCTTCTCAGAAACTGTACGACCGCACAAAAGCATATATATATATATATATATATGCCAATGGAGCTTATTTTGAATAAAAAAAGAGTATGTGTTTTCCTCGTGTGTTTTCGATTTTTTAAAAATTCTGTCCTAAAACTTTTGGACCGCACTGTGTATTGAACACTCCTTGTATAAACTGGCGAGGTACACTTCAAATACTTTAACCATGCCAGTATTTACGAACATTGTTCTCCCACTCGTTGTTCATCCTTGGTTATAACTGGCCACAGTATAATGATCATTCCTAACTGGGAAAGTTAACATTATTCATTATTAGTCGGTAATAACGCAGTAAATTACGTATAACGGCAATGTTGTATACCTGTATTCGAAAGGTGCCCGGTTCGAATCTCAAGTCGGGTATTTGCTGTCCGAATCGAAGTTTTCCATGCCTTTTCGTCTGTCCTTCCGCATAAATAGCGGAACGACACCAAGATTTCTCTGCCACAGATTCCCCCCAGTTCGTCGTGCATGAATCGCTGTAATATTCGACGCTATATGGTTTGCAATATGGCCAGCGTCATTAAATGAACCACAATCGGCAAAACATTCTGAAGGTGATGGATACGATTGCTTTTATCAGAAACTGCCCATGTTGTGTTTGGTCCTGTCAGGATTCACAAAATGAAAAAAGTCGCTCTGATTTCTGTCCTATTCCCCTATGCTCATTGTATCAAAGCTAGCAATTATGGCAAATGCTAAAAATGAGACTGTGGCCGTCTGTATAATTCGTTGTAATTTTCTTCGGATACTAAGACGTGTTGTCTTTCATTGCCAACAATGTCCAAGTAAGATAGGTTCGTCAGACTCAATACAGGTTATAAGCCAAATCCTAAATTCAACTGGATGTTTGGGGCCACAATATAAGGTGCCGCGTTCTCGTGTCTTGTTTCGTTTGTAATTTTTTAAAATTACAATTACTCTGAATACTCACTGTATTTTTTTAAACTTATTACATTCAGTAATAAGTAAGTATCTTTAGAAAGTAATTCAAACACCGACTGAATGATTTGCGTAGAAAATCACGTGTTTTTCAAAAGCAACTTTTTAAATTTCTTGGCCCATAAAATTTATTAGTCACTTAAAAACGTCGACAACGAAGAATTGCGGTAAAGGTAAAACCGCAGGTAAGGTGCTGTACCCCGGCACTAGAAAGGGGTGGATGCCAACCCCAATTCTTGCCGCTCTACCCCCGGGAAAAGAGACCCATTACCCATTGTACAGGAGTCTGGGGTTCGGAGTCGGTCTGGATGGGTCCGGATGATCTCGCCCCCCACTGGAGTTTGAACCTCGGACTGCGCAGCAAGTAGCCGGTCGTTATTCCTACAACGCTGTTCCGGCCGCCTAAACTGAACACATGCGGCCCTCGGCCACCTGAATAGTTTCAGTAATACAATTTGACATAGTGTAACTAGTATACAGAACATAATATGGCAACTTATTAGCAGAGAAGATCACTTTCAGGACAGCACACAGCAAACGAACGTTTCTTTGTGTTTTGTCGAGTTAATACGGCCCAATACCTTCTCATTCAACTGTACTTCGAGCCCAACTTATTGTTTGTAAATAATAGCATGCTAGTTAATTCAGTTCCACCCCACGATATATGTGCAAACAGATGCGAACCTCAGGGGAGTTCTAAACGAATTACATGGCCGTCCTGTGAGATGAAGTTGGCCACCCGTAATCTACGCATTTAGTAAGTGATTTGAAGAGATCAGTAGGAGAAAAGCAGCGTTAATTACTGTGATAATTTTGTGTCAGTTAACAAATAAGATATTTATTTTTATCGTTATGACGACGAAATTCACCCCGGTATTAACCACTGCTATGCCGTGTTCGAAGTTCTACGTCCACAGACAATTTCGTGATCTTGTTTTAATGGCACTAGTGTCGTTCACTCTGCAGGTTTGCTCAGCCGCCATGCAACTACTAATTGAAGAAAATTCTAAATTATGACTTTAGGATGCTCTGAAATGGCATGATTCGGAATTTTAAATAAGGGGATACAGAAAGACTGACACAAACATGCAGCACTGTGATCTCATAAGCTTACTTATCTCTTCAGGAAGGAAAGTGGATTAACATTTGCAAGTTTTGAGGATTGTACAGCACTGTGGCTGGGGATTCATTTCCTCTGTAATATGACACTGGGTTAGTGTAAACTGAATACATGCTAGGGCATATCGACCCTTGAAGATGAGGCAATATTTTGCCTGGAAATGTCGGGATACGGTTATACATTGACGCAGCGTAATGTTACTGAAGAACGGGATCCTCACATTAAGAGTTTATTATCACCAACAATAAGAATTGTCGATTATTCTGTTTATCGTATTAACAATCAAATAATAATAATAATAATAATAATAATAATAATAATTGAAATTTCTGTGTTTGTATTTCTAACACATTATTAAAATTCTTTATTGTTTTATCTTAAATTATTTTTCGTTTTCGCGTGTGTTTTGCAATGCAAATTACTGCGTTTAGAGTAACATTTGGTACTGCACTGGATATAAGGGATAATAATAGCATATTAATGTGTTTGTTTTAACAATGCTATTAGTAGTTCAGATGACATGGTACTGAATTTTAGAACGATTTGAACAATTAAATGTAAAAGGTGTGTAAGGAAGCGGTCGTGGCCTAGTTTGGGAAGTTATACCCGAATTTGTCTAGTGGTACCGAGAAAGACTACGTACAAATAGTGAGAATGGTCGGTGTTTCGGTAGTGAGAAATATAAGTGAATGGGAAACATGTAGTATACAAGAGAAATTTTTGAGAATGGGAGAAATCGTGGCGGTGGTAAAATATTAGATGTAGGGTAGGAAATATATTTGAAGAAAATTAGACTCTTTTCCGAACGCAAGGAAGCTGCACTTCCAGAGGACTGACACATCTGTTCTCCATGTTCCTGCAATTCTACACGTCTCCTTTTTCTACTGTTTATACGGTTTTTTGGTGACATTTGTTAGAATACTGGTGATTTTGCTGATATACCGTAGTTATGAAAGGCACGAGGTGTATGATGCATTGCATCATGGGCTGTGTAGTCGATAATTATTACGTGGTACGTCTGTAAGTAGTTCGTCACACGAACGTAACTCTCAAGTCCTTTCTTTTGTTTTACTGTTTGAAATGCTATACATTCCTCGAAATTCCATCTCTAGCTACCCTTTCCCAGATAACCTTTCGGTTACTTCACTCTTACATCACAACCCATAAGAGACGCTATGAAATCACAGTTTGATTATACTTGCAGTCATGACCTTCAATAATAGTTCTTCAAAGAAACTTTGACAGAACAAGTCGTGCTACCAGCTATAGATGGCTTTTATCGGCGAAAGTCCATACTGCAATACCGAGGAAATCACAAATATTTTTCCACTACTTCGTAGCGACGCATTGTTTCTTTAGGGAGACAACAGTTAGAGGCAACTGTCGTTATGTATCTGTAACTACGAGAATAAATTTCTGCATGCGGATAGAACGTTGAACTGTTAGGCTTTTATACACGCAAACCACGTACATTTTATGTGTAGTGGTGCTAGGGCTTGAAACAGGAATTATAATTTTGTAAAAACTAAAAGTATGGGCTTAAAGCTTGTAACAGATTTGCTATCTCCCTTTCCGTCGTTTTGCATTTCTCTGTAACTTTTCTTATATTATTTCCTTTCTCTTCTTGTTCCTCTTCTTTCCTTTCCGTTTCTGCAACAGCATTCCTTTTCATTTTCCTGTTTTTTATTATCGCATGAAACGTTTTAGTTGGAAAATCATGAAGGACGAGGCCGCTTGGGAGACCTTGCTGTATGTGAGAGGATAGTATTAAAGTGTGTCTAACATGATGGAGTGTATGGACAAGGACTCAGGAGGGTACGTTAAAAACCTTTGGATTAAAAAAAAAAGTGAATAATTTCGTGATTAGCTGTGTAACTGTTAGCTTATCAGCCATCTACCTGCTCCGTGGAGTTGGTTGATAGGTTGTTTAATTAGTTAACTGTAATTTTACATAATTGGATTTGTAAGGAATGCATATCAAATTTCGGGCATTTATTCTGTAGGTAGCTGAAAACTTTTGATTATGTACTTTATGAATAACAATTGTGTATTCTTTTGTTCCACGTCAAAGTATGAATTCTTTGAATGGCATTTGGCCACCCCTATAGATAGAACTGCAAGTCAATGCTGTGTATGGGCGTGTGATGATTTATCTTGTGTCCAGCATGTTTGTATAGACATCCTCAAGCCATTAGTAAGGTTCTGATGTTCTTGTTTTTACATTTAATTTCTTTTATTTGTATCCTCTGTCTTGCACGGAAAGCCTCTTATCTGTGAGGTTACAACCATGAAGACAAATGAACAGCCTTTTCGTTCAGGTATGAGACTTGTGGCATGTTGAAATTATGACCCTAACACATGCGGTTCTGCCAGTAATTTAATTTCCTTGATCAGGAGATAGAAGTACGAACGATCTGGAGAAAATTGCTTAATGGGGAGCTACGTAGTGTGTATCTTTCACGTAGCCCGTCGGTGGGAGGAGGGGATACGAGGCAACCCTTGTAACAGAGTTTTGGAAAAAAACAAGTCTAAAAGAAATCGAAAATATGATATACACCAAATTCATACTTTTCATCCATATCAGTTTCGAATTTCTACGGTGGGGGTTCGCACTGACGTTTCGGAAAAAATGCATTGGAAACGTCGAAGTCAACCTACATAACTTCTTTTCTTCTTCTGACTTTTCAACCCTACACCAGTTTTGATCTTCTGCACTGATCAGTCCAGACTTTTCCATCTTTGACGAGTTTGCTCCACTTTTTCAGCACGTACATAACTACAAAACCAGAATACCAAAGCGTTCTTATTAAATATATTATGATGAAAACATGTTTCGATATAGCGGCCAGTAAAAATTTTCTTAAGCGGCAGATGTTATTTTATAAACAAATATCCACTGTCATTGCAGATGATGGGCGGAAACCTTGTTGTCTTTTGCCTATAGTTGTTGATATGATCGTGCAAATTAAGTTGATATATGCAAGTTAGTCATAATAACGTTATTCGAACTGTCAGCCTGTAGTTTACGAAGCTAACAAAATTTTTACAGAATTCATATCGGGTTAGTCAGTGTCGTTATTATATAAACACAGTCTTCCTCACGAACTTACAATGCGAGTTCAAGGAGCATATCTGTTACCGATATCATTGTACAGTGAATCTGCGCAGTTCGACCAATTCTTTTATATGGCAGGCGCCAGACGAGTGAATCAGGGCGCGTGCGTGTCCTGCTGAGAGCCGACTGAAATAGTTTCATCCGTCTTAATGCAAGAAACAGCTAGAGAACTGATGGATGTGTGATGGAGCAATCTGCAGTTATACTGGACATTTTAAGACATTTTACATGGGAATCTATGCAAGTTTTTCGCTAATCTCGAGTGTAACACGGAGTAAGAAGCGTTTGGAACGAAAGTTTAAGTAGAAATTAAATACAAGTTCTACGTCCTAATCGCTTCTTCCATAAGTCATATTATTTTAGACACAATTCAACAGAATTGAGCGAAGGTTCCAGAATTGTTACGCCATGTACTATGCTGACATATCCGAAATTGTATATGCAATATCAGTACACATGCCAAGATTATCGAACATTTAAGGAAGCATTTATAATTGGTTTTAGCTGGAAGTCATCGTGTTGCGTATGTTAATAATAAGAGACTAGCATGTATCTGCATTCATATATTGAAACTAGCACTAGATGCAGTAATAGAAACACGCGCTAGAAGTGTTGGCTTTGCGCACGTTCCCCATCTCGTTTCTTTGGCCCCTGGTGTGCACAGATGTTTCGCGATCGCCCTGCCACATGACATGTACCTCAATGGTTATAGACGGCTCATTCTCACAGGGCGTAATATGGTTGCAGCCTTACGTTGATCACTCACAGACATGCTGTGCCGAGCCTGGAGCTTACCTCCATGCTCCCTCTAGTGGCGTAATAAACATACGTGAGGACATAGTCCATTCGCTATAGTGACTTAGCACTGGGCTTGATTACTGGGGAATGAGAGTTTGATTATCGGCAGGGGCAGACTCTACATCACAGCACCCTTTTCGCTCCGGGCCAACGCAGTCTCCTATTTAAAGATAGTCGGCGCTCTAAGCTCGGGGAATAGTGGCCGAGTCGTGAAGCTGACTGTTCGCCTACATGTAGTTCAAAGGTTGAGAAAGTGTAATGGAGTACTATTTCCACTCCCGGGTATTTCTGCATGGCATGGTGGTTAGTTAAACACAGAAAGAAAAGTACCGTTACCGTTTTCAGTTGAGCTCCGAAGTGTGTACCTCATTGCTCGATTCACGACATCTATTGTAGAGGGCCTCACTTTGCACAGCCTTAATGGAAAATTTTACCTTCGCTCCTGCATACTAGTCTCTAGCTGTGAAAGAAGTATTCAGTTATTGTACACGAGTGTGCATTAAAGATTCTCTTAGCCCGTGAGCACTTCTTTGTAGAATACGTAATGATCAGTACTGTAGATTGGGTTGGGAAATGCTAGCTACTAACTTTATAATGAATTATAATATAGTGCAGCTTTGCAAAAGCAACAACGGTGTTCCCAAGACCCTTCTGTGTATTCATAAAATTTCATGTGAGAAAAGGTGGAGTGCTAGGAACAAACTTATCGACTTGACGTTTTCACTGTACAAGCAAGTTAAAAATTTATAAAGTGCTGTAAGATGGGGAAGAAAACTCGGTTACTTGATCGAATGTTTTAGGTTAATGGGGCGATATTGAAATTTTGTTGAATGAGAGTGGAATGATGCATAATTCATGCAAAAACTTTTCTGTTATTACCAATAATAGGAATTTAAATGCTTCCTCTCCTAGCATTTAGACAAAGAGAATGTGCTAAAGACGTACTGAGTAATTTATTTCATATTTTAAAGAATAAATAGATAAATAACAACAGATGATTTTTTTTTCTGTATTTTGAGGTAACTAGGTTAGCATTGAATCAGAAGTTTTCTTTCTGAAGAATCAAAATAAAGTACATTTAGAGGACTTGGGGTTGTCTCTTTCTGTTGTTGTGATACAAGAAGTCAAGGGTGCAGAAACGGCGTGCGCCAGGTGGCTGTGGCGAATAAATTTTTACAGTGGCACTTAATGTTCATGGGCCGTCAGGGTGGAGCTTGATTCATATCACCCTTTAGGAGAATTTTTGTACCCCAGCTATAAGTGATTCTTTGTAGGCGCGATCGCAAAATTGCGCAGAGCGACTGTTGCTTCGTCATGGCTGTCAAAACACATTTTGGTTCAATAACCTTTTTTTTTTTTTCGAAAATCATGCTGTTTATGAGATAATGTGGAAAAATATTGTAAAGCGGGACAGGCCACCGATGACAATTGGCGCATGCGATTTGCATTCTGGATAACTAAGGCTACACACACACACACACAATATGTAATGCACATTGCTTTTCAACTGCAACAATCGTTGCAAGAACGTGCATCAGTGTTGCGTTATATGTACAGTACATTGTCTGTCTTGTTACACTCATCGGTGTGAGGCTGACCAATAAAAGAGCTTCGCGTGATAAGAGTTTCATTTGTATTCAACGTTTTATAGATAATTTCAACTGCAGTCATGTGCTCACGACGACCCTTCGATGAGGACCTAAAATAGTTAACTGTTGCTGGTGAGGGGAGTGTATCTAGCAAGAATTAAAACATATTCAGTTTTCGGTATCAATTTTTTACTTATTTTGGGCAGAAAATTGTGAACGCATTAGGGCGCTTTTGTAGATGAGTTGCTCTTTCAGCTACTTATTTGTTTATTTCGTTATTTGTTTCTTAGTTTATTTGTGCCTCTTTTCGTTTTCTTTTCTTACTGTTATTCCCACTTTTTATGTATTTATTTTTTAAGTCTGAATTGCGTATTTTATTGTTACAGCCATACCGTATATATTTGTTATATTTCATACTTTTATGGGATTAGAATGACTAATCAACGTTTAGAATTTTATGGATAAAATACAGAATGTTCTGCAAGCGTAGTGGCTAACCTTCAAGAGCTTGTTCTGCAGGCCATTTGGAGCAGAGTCTAACAAATTATAGTTCGTTTCGACACGGTTATCAGATTACCACCGAATAAAAAGTTTAGTTGTGCTCATCTCCATTAACGTTGAATTTCAAGGTTATTACAAGAGACGTTCGAAATGCCCATCATCACATTTTTTGCATGCTGCCAGTCTTTGTGCCATTGAATGTTGACACTTCATGCTTCCCATTTCGCTGTTGAAACAAATGGCGGCTTTATTTATGGCCTGTACTAAATGAAGTCTTTCTTCTCCATTACCACCATGATACACTCTTGACTTCGTGCCACCCCATAGTAAGAATTCTAATGGGTTGAAGTCGGGTGACTGTGCGCATCAAGTCACGGGTTCTTTTTTTCCGGTCCATCTTTCTTCATAATTTTCGTCCAAAGCATTTCGTTACGGTGCGGAAACGAACCAGTCTTCCTCAGAATTTTGTGCAATGTTTAAAATGTTTTGCGATTGGGAATTATGCGATGAGGGTAACATTGCCGGCATTCCACAGCAGCAGCCCTTCCACTTACATTGCAGGAGCCGTGTCCGAAATGCATGCAGGCATATTCTTCATTTCTGTCAGCTTTAGGCGTTTTGGCTACCCCACCGTACTGCAACACAACACACCCACTAGTCGAGACAGTGTACAAGCTCGTTTCAATAGCACGTGACTTGGTAACGGTTACGAAACGAACTTCAGTCAGACATATTTGCTCAGAGTGACCAGTAGAACATGGTTCTGAAGTTCGGCCATTACGTCTGTGAATATTCTGTGTATTTTACGACATGGAGCATTAAGGGTGAGTTTCCATTCATGTGTTGTTGATTTCAAATGCCTTTTTTTTATGGTTGAGTTGAGTTTCAACAAAAAGTACCAAACGCAGGCCATGCTGTGTTTTTCTTATGCGAGGCACCTCGTAATGTTGAGAAATGTATCCACATGTGGTTGAATAAAGATAGACCAACTTGATGTCACTTGCTTTATTATTTCATTATTTAATTCTCAACATGTTTCGAATGTTAGTACAGGTTGAAGCACTAGTGCTTCAACCTGCATAAGGATACCACACCACCCCAGCCGAACCACACCGTTCCACCAACACACATCGAACCAGAACAATACAACCCATGAATAACTCAACAAATAAGTCGCAAGCTCCTGAGGATGGATGTATTAACTTTTGAAACATGCTGAGCATTAAATAATGAAATAATGAAGCAAGTGACATCAAGTTGGTCTATCTTTATTCAACTATCAAGATGATGCACGGTCCAATAAACATAAGTGTCCACATGTAATTCAGTATTCGTCCCCCCTCCATCTCGGTAAGGGAGAGTGACTGCAGAAAGCAAGACTTTCTTACCGCAAGTCATAAGCATAGTGGAATTAAGAACAAAGGCGGGCAATGTTGCAGTATATGACAACTAATTCCTTCTATCCCCTCAAAGCAGAATGAATATCACGTCTTGCCCCCCAGTCACGTGGTCATGTATTAGGGCGAGAGAGTAGCTGACGAGGACATGTTTCGGCAACGTTTAGCAATAGAAATTCTTGCTACGTAGGCAGCCCATGAATTGGATATTCACACATGACTCTACGCGCACGTGGGAACGCTTGCGTGGGCGCTAGCATTTTCCATACGATGGGCGAAGCGTTTTACAGACGGGAACACCGACATCGCCGACCGTCCCTGTAGTGATCGTCCGCGAACTTCTGTGCTGAGAGAAACATAGGAAAAGTCGTTGAGCTGATCAGAGAAAACTGACGAGCTTTTAGTCAAGTAATTGCAGCTGCGATTGTTACAAGGCACTCTGCCGTGTAGGAGATGGAAAGTTTCGGATGCCGGAAGGTTTGTGCCTCCGATTTCTATGCTATCTCACGGAGGAGCAAAAACGTAAGGGCAAAAATGTTTCCTCACAATTGCTGGAACGCTATGCTATCGAAGGCGACGAATTTCTTTACAGCATCATGAAAGGTGACGAAAGCCGGTTTCATTAGTTTGATCCGGAAACAAAACGACGGAGCATGGAACTGGATGTAACAATAAATAGAAACCGAAAACAGTGCCCTCGGCCCTTAAGACCATCCACACTGTCTTGGGATGCTGAAGGACGCACGAAAGTCGAGTTGTGCCACATTGGAAAATCTTCAGACGCTCCAGGAACTTTGTCGTGCCCTGTGTAACAAACGTCCTTGGAAGACAACGATTATCCTGCTAGACGACAGCGCACGGCCCAACACTGTTTGTCTGTGCATGGACAAGATTCGGATGAAGCCCTGAAACTTATCCACCATCCACTCCACAGGTTTGACCTGGCCTTCGTACTGCAGTCTGTTCGGGTTTGTAAATGATCAGATGCGTGGCCAGTACTATGCAAAACGAACTGCTGAAACGGGGTTCTGTTGCAAAGGGGATGTTCAGACATCTAGAGTGGTGGCAAATATTTATCGATTGGGATAATGGATTTTGTAGAGAAGTAAATGCAGTTCGCAGAATTAACTGACATGCCGTGTTTACCTGTTCGTACTTTTACTTGACTCAAAAACTAATTTACAAATGACTTTCGGTACGGCGCTCGCGTAAATAAAAATATTGGTCGTTGTAGGAAGGAAAAACTCAGAAATGCTGACTTCGCTGTTACACGCGTGCATTCCAGCTCATACCGGTTTGTTTTCCACTACATTGTGCAGTTCCTGTCTTACAGGGGGGAAATATTTTGCTTGCGGAATACCCGGCACACTGTTATAAGACCGATGTTAAGTTACGGAGAAACAAACTGTTCATTGCAGAGTTTTCTACGCGAGCATACTAGTACGTTTTGGTATGTGAATTGCTATGTATACTAATGAGAAATTCTCCTTGAACTAAACGAAGAATTGATTTATGTCTTCATCTTTTATCCCCCTTTTCCCTTTCCTATCAATTAAATTGTCTTTCTGCGGATAGCATATTGAATGAAAAATACATATTTCCATGTAAACGGCGTGACCACACGTACAGACACAGAGTAAGTGATAAGCCATACTAGTATAGACATTTCGTGATCACGAGTTTATAATACCGCAGATGTACTTTAACTTTTAATTCTTTAAGAGCCCGTACTAATGTGACTTCCTTTTTTATCATACCATTCATGGCAAGTGGATCCGTGACTCCGTGACGGTTCCACCGGATGAGCATCGATCGGTTATAAGAGAACATTAGTTCCATATGTGCTGCGTCATGCGGTTGGACTAACGGTTCTACAGATGTGAAATATGCTCAGAAAATCATGATGAAGCATCACCGTCTTTTATATAGACATCAGCACCTCTACCTGCAGTCTTGCCAGTCCGAGCAGCCTCCTCTATTCTTCAGTCAGCAGAATAATCATCTCACTTTAAATGACGTCACGACTTTAACGTTTATTATGTGGACATGATAAATTGACAAGGATGTACAAGGGAAGTCGCTCATTGAGACATTTGTATTATCGGCGAAGAATAGGCCATTAGTTCAACGGATTTATTTTCGGAGCACTGAATGGTGTGGCGTTAGCAACATATCCTTGTCTAATTCGTAAAGAATCTGAAATATTTCAAGCGTTCTGTAAGGATTCAAAATGTTTACGACTTTGATTATTCTTCCTCAAACGCCTTAACTATATGTTCACCCACTGGAGTTCATTTTGATTTCCTACATGTAATTAAAGAAACTTTAGGTTAAAAAGCCAGTTTTTCACAAACTGTTCTGAAACCAGCGCTCCGGAATATTACCGTTCAGAAAATGTATCGAGACCCGTTTTTTGCAAAAACAAGCAAACGTGGCATGAAAAAACGGCCTATACTCGTATACTGCCCAATTTTTCCCCAGTCTGTTACAGCTGCAGAGTTTTGTCTGTAACGACAGAAACCAAACTGGTGATCCAGTCACCTAATTACATAAGGAGTTATCTAGGTATCTTGCTAGTTTATTTAGTTGCTTAATTGCATTGTCACTCTGGTATTATTATTTGATAACGTAATTACATTGTGCCATGCCTAGAGTAAAAATGCATGAAATTAGTCTGTTCTCCCTTGCATCTTCACGGCGTGGTGAATTAAGTACAGGGACTTGTCCTTGATTTCCATTTTTTGTAACTGTTATTTGTTTGTAAGGTTATCTAGCTTTACAGAAGTAGTCTTCTTTTAATATGATTCCTTCAGCACATCCATACATCTTCTGACCATTTGCAATTATGGAAGTTATGATTCGGAAACGGTATGAGACGCGGGATCTGTAAATATCTGTCGACCCAGCACTAACATTACGAACAATATGAAATCCACATCACTGTTACCAGAGTACTGCTCTGTACGGTGGCTGAAGGATTCATGAATATTCAAGAACATGAACTGTAAGTTTGCAAACACCAACCCTTCCGCTTGGCAAACTTGTTTAATCTGGAATACTGGCGGACAACGCGTGGCTGAAGTTCATTTTGCTGCCCGTCTGTCCTACGGAATAACACGGTTAGCGAAACAGGAATTATAGGACGTTTTGTTACGAATCTTACATAATTCCTTGACCACCGTTCCATCTGACACTAAATATCGCAAATCAAGGGCCGCGCATTCACGTTGTGGCACAAAAGCCCGTCTTATTAAAAAAAAAATTCTGACCTTGGTTTGCTAGTAAATGAATATAGGTTCGTGGAAGAGGTTCATTCTGAGGCAGCTGATAGCCAATCAGCCCTAAAGGCTTTGTGATTTGTGGTTACCAAAAGTGGCACTGCTCGGACACCTTTCCTCGGAGTACTTCGGTTCCCCTATTACTATTATTCGACCAGTTCTCCATACATTTCTTTTATCTGTTACCGACACAATGTGTTTTAAATTTAGTTACTGACGGCTTGGCTGAAAACTTTGAAAATGATTTACTGTTCTAACTACACCGAACGTTACTGGCAAATAAGGTAGCACTTCTGTGGAGGATTGAGTTGTCTTTCTCTTTATTTCTTTGATGAGTGATCCATGATTCTGTTTGCTTTTTTCCAAGTGTATATTCTTGTAAGGTTGAGTTGTTTGAGAGTCAGTAAACAGTCTGTGTACAAAGACGTTGTGTGTGTTATTCCGCTACATATTTTGATGCCGAAACCCGGGATAGAAGTGTTACGGGATCTTGAATTGTGAAGTGAGTTGTTTAACTAGTGCGAGAGTGATTGTGTATGGTCTTTCGACGCCGGGAAGTAGACGCGCGGAATACAAGTGTAAATCACGGTCTGGAGCTTGGACTAGCACAGGACGCCAGCGGTGCACTTCACGGGCGGCGCGGTCGGTAATACAGTCGTATGCGCAACGACCGTCTCCCTACAGACGAGCAGTACTGGACTTTTAGTGTCATCTCTGACTTCCCTCCTACGAGGCGCCCCCCTAAAGACGATCAAATTGCTGTGATATTGTGCACACGAGTACACTACAGTAGATCAGTATGTCGGACGCGAAAATGAAGAAGTTGAAGAGAAAGCGCGCTACCAAGAGGACAAAGACGACTCGGTTCATTACTGCCATCAACGAGTCAACGGAGAATACCCCCCTCGACGATTACGAGCACTACAGAGGCCGGCTCCAGGAAACGCTGGATCAGTTGGTTCGATTGGACGACGCTATCCAGGATCTCTTGGAAGATTGCGAGTACACTTTGGACGTGGAGACGTGCGAGGAGTACATTGATTCTGCCAAGCGAGCACTCTTAAAGTCCAACCAGGAGATTGGAAAAAGGCTAGCCTCATCTACCGCGAACCTTCGCGTAGCGGAATTGCCACCCGCCCAAATGACAACTCGACCTCCGGTCACTCATTAGGTGAAGTTGCCCCCAATAAAACTTGAACCCTTTGCGGGAGATGTGGAAACGTGGGCCCGGTTTTGGGAACAGTTCGAGTCGTCCATAGACAATGACCCTACCCTGTCTACGGTGAATAAACACGTGTTCCTCCGGGGCTATTTGGAGGGTGAACCAAAGATGCTTGTCGATGGTATTGCCGTGACTGCTTCGGCCTATGAGGACACAAAGAAAATACTTCACGATCGCTACGGCGATAAGAAAAGGATAATACAGGCTCACTTAGATTACTTAGAAGAGGTGACGCCGATTCAGTTTGCGTCTGCGGAGGCACTGAACACTACGTACATCGAGTGCAACCGCCGCATCCAAGCCCTCCGTGCTTTGGGGGAAGACGTAAAGGCATATGCTAGGGTATTGGCCCCGAAGATTCTCCGCGCATTTCCGAACGATATCTGCCGAAGCTGGATAATTCAGGCGAAACGAGAGTGTCACTCTGAAGGAGACGTCGTCAAGTTAATGGAATTCTTAGGCGAAGAGGTTGATGGGGCCCTTACGGCGCAGAATATTCGTGGTGAGACATCACAGGTCTCTAATTTCACACCCACGGCAGTACACTGCACGTCCGCACCAAGTCAGGATCTGCATCTCAAAAGAGCAGAAGGTCAGTGGAGCCATTCTGTATATTTTGTGAAAGTAATAGTCATTGGGCTCAAGACTGTAAATCCGTGACCAATGTAAAGGAGCGTATTGAGAAGTTGAAGTCCTCCAATCGATGCTTTCTTTGCCTTAACCGTGGTCATCATACTCACGCTTGTAGTAAACGGGGCAAGGAATTCTGCTCAAAGTGCAAGAAGGGACATCATCGGTCTGTTTGTATGGACAAGGAAACAACAACCTGTCGGGCAAGTCCGATAACATCGGCTTCTGTAGGCAGGGCGGATATCTCCTCACCAGACTTCACTTACCTCTAAACGGACCGCGTATTGGTCACTGGACCCACGGGTTTGAGCAGACTTACGGGTTGTGTGTTGGATGGCGGGAGTCAATGCAGGTTTATTGCTAGATCAGTAATAGACGACCTTCAACTTGAGGCGATTGACCAGCGGGATTTATCTGTTACTGCTTTCGAGACTTACCCCACCGCTCCCAGCCGGAGAAGGTTCGTCCGCTTCAATATGAGAGGGACTGGGACTAATGCCTCGATTTGTTTGACGGCATTTGAGAGCAATCACGCCTTTTCTCATCATCCCGCTGTCCCGCACGATATCAAGAAACTGGTGCATACTCGTAAACTACGATTAGCCGACCCACCGGGCGACTAAGAGAACCTCCCTATTGAGGTCCTAATTGGAGGTGATCACTACTGGGAGATGGTTAATGACACTTCGCCGATACGCCTTTCTCCATCTGTCGTGCTGCTACCATCGAAGTTAGGCTGGATCATCAGTGGGAATCGTTCTGCCGTAACGGCCAGTTCGATTATGGTTAACTATGTCAAACTAGGCCAGATCTCCTTCACTTCTGATGACGTCGTTCGTCGTTTTTGGGACTTGGAAACCCTCGGGATCACGGACAAACAGGATAAGTCAATGAACGCCCCAGACTCAGCACTCCTTCGGGAATTTTAAGCCTCGCACTCCCTAGAGGATCAGCGGAGAGTTGTCTCCGTCCCCCGGAAGGTAAACATCACTCTACCGAGCAATCACCACAATGCTGAGAGACTGTTTCATAGGTTGGAGCAGAGACTGGAGGGAAATGTTCATTTACGGCATGTGTATCACGATCATATGTTGGACTACATAAAAAAAGATCAAGTGGAAATCGTTCTTTCTGAAGAGGCAACAGTAGACAAGTTCTACCTACCCCATCATGTTGTAAAGAAGAAAAAACGAGGGGAAACCAAGTGGAGGATTGTTTTTGATGGATCTTCTCACCAAGACCACGCGCCGTCTCTGAGTGATGCTCTCGAGATTGGCCCGAATTTACTTCCGGAAATTTTGGCGACACTGCTGCGATTCCGACTGTACCCAGTGGGAATCATACGCGATATTGGACAGGCATTCCTGCAGTTGATTATCAATCGAAGGGACAGGGACTTGACGAGGTTCTTTTGGTATCGCGTCTTCAAGGATGAGGATGGGAATTACGACACTACTAGAGAGATTATAACGTACCGTTTCACTCGGCTGCCATTTGGCCTCACATGTAGCCCCTTCCTCCTATCTGCTACTATAAGAGAACTTGCTGACATGTATAAGGCGGAGTTTCCCACCGCGGCGGCCCTTGTAGACAACAGTACCTTTATGGATGACTTCGCTGCGGGCGCGGAAAATGATGATTGTGTAACCAAACTCTACGACGAGCTTATACACCTGATGAACCGAATTCGTCTACCCATAGCGAAATGGCCCACAAATTCCACGCACTTGAAGGATGTCTGGAGGGCCGAAGGTGTAAATTTCAAAGAAGTGACACAGACTCTTGGAATCGACTGGGACACCGAATCGGACACATTCTCAATGGAACCCCGTGATGTCTCCGGCGAATACGTTGAAGGCCCTAACACTAAGAGGCAAGTCCTACAACCTACGGCCAGATTTTATGACCTCCTGGGCTTACTATCCCCTGTATCGGTTGTTGGGAAATGTTTATTTCAGGACACGTGGTGCACAGGATTAGCTTGGGACGAACTCTTGCCGTCTGACCTCGGCGCCCTCTGGAACACTTGGGTATCCACTTTGCCGCACCTGGCTCACCTACGCGTTCCGAGATGGGTAGAAATAGTAGACAGAAGTCATTCCCAAGTTCACGTGTTTTGCGACGCGTCACAACGTGCCTATGGAGCAGCTTTGTATATCCGATCCTGCATGGTTGACAACAGCGTGGTTCACTTGGCATGCAGTAAGAACCGACTTGCTCCTGTTAAGACGGTCACTCTTCCACAACTAGAGCTTTTGGCAGCACTTGTCGGAGCTAGATTGTTGCACTACATTTGTCAAGCTACGCGCATCGATATTACTGAGGCTACCTTATGGACTGACTCGACCGTAGCCTTGGGTTGGATACGACAGGACCCGAATCGATGGAAGACCTTTGTATGTAACAGGGTGACCGAAATACAGTCCTATACGACCCCCTCACAATGGAGACAGTGTGCAGGGAAGGACAACCCAGCTGACCTGCTTTCAAGAGGAGTAACAGCAGAACAGTTGAAAGCCATTGACGTCTGGTGGCGCGGGCCTTCTTGGCTCACGCAACCTCAACAACACTGGCCCCCGAACACATCTTCAGTAGAAGTTTCCCTTTCCGAAGGGAAAGGGTCCGCCAATCACCCTGTCAAACTGCTAGACCCTACAAGATACAGTTCTTACTGGAAGTTACTTCGGGTCACAGCCTGGATCTTACGATTCCTGCAAATTGTCCTTCGAAGCGATGGACATTCTGGTAATCTGACGGCCTTGGAAATGGAGACGGCCCGGTCTTACTAGATACAAGCCGTGCAAGGTGAACACGTCGCTGCGGAACTCAAGGCACTACGATAGAACATGCCACTCCCAGATGGCTCGAAGATAGCAAGATTCAACCCCTTTTTAGACGAAGGACTTATTCGTCTTGATGGACGACTGCATTTTGCTGAACTGTCACGCGAACAACGGCAACCTCTACTTTTGGACGGGCGACACCACTTCACGAATATGCTGATTTTACAGACTCATATTCGTCTCCATCACTTAGGGGTACGCATAATCCTAGCAGAACTACGAGAAGAGTTTTGGATCCTTCGCGCACGTCAGACGATTAAGCAGGTGCTACATACATGCCTCCCCTGCCAAATTGCAAAGGGGCTGCCAGGAGGAGAAATAGAAGCTCCTCTACCCACGGACAGGGTAACATCACTTAGACCCTTCGCGGTCACAGGCATTGATTATGCAGGACCTCTCTTCGTCAAGGTGGGAAATACCGTGAAGAAATGTTATATTACCCTGTTCACTTGTGCGACAACACGTGCTGTGCATCTGGAGCTTTGCCTGGACTTGTCAACCGACAAATTCCTCTTAGCGCTTCAAAGATTTACAGGAAGGCGTGGTCTACCTAACACAATTTACACCGACAACGCCCAGACGTTTCACACGGCGAACAGATAATTGAGGGAACTTTGTACAGTCCTCTCAGCTGCAAAGACACACCAGTATTTTGCGGAACACGGAATTCGCTGGAAGTTTATTACGCCCCGGGCGGCTTGGTGGGGAGGTTGGTGGGAGCGGTTGGTCGCCACGACTAAGCGTTGCCTGCGGAAGGTATTAGGACGCTCCCAAGTGGAAGAGGAAGAACTCCAGACTATCCTGGTAGGGATTGAGGCTGCGCTAAACTCTCGACCAATTATTCAAGATGATGATAATGAGACTTTGACACCCGCACACTTCCTCACCGGCGGGAAGCTGACGACCATTCCCGCGGCCCCGAACCTGTCCGGACGAAAAGTCTGACTAGGTCCTTTCGACAACATCAAAGGCTGACCGAGGCGCTTTGGCTGCGCTGGCAAAGGGTGTATCTCCTACAATTGAGAAACTACCATGAGGTTAGGAGACCAGCTCGACAAGGACCCAAATTTAAGGTAGGAGTCATCGTTCTCGTACAGGAAGAAAGAATGCCGAGGCACATGTGGAAGAAAGCCCGTATCGACGAACTACTTCACGGTCGTGACGGTCAAATCCGGACGGTTATCCTCCACCTCCCTGACAGAGCTAAAATCAGTCGTCCCGTGCAGCTGGCCATCCCCCTGGAGATTGACCAGGGTGGGGAGGATGTGGAGGATTGAGCTGTCTTTCTCTTTATTTCTTTGAAGAGTGATACGTGATTCTGTTTTCTTTTTTCCAAATGTATATTCTTGTGAGGTGGAGTTGTTTGAGAGTCAGCAAACAGTCAGTGTACAAGGACGTTGTGTGTGTTATTCCGCTACAACTTAATCGTATTACGGAAGCTTCAGATGCAAATCTGGTCGACATAATGACTTTTGTTTGAGGCTGTTTGTGTTTCTTCCAGGCGTCTCACACATATGCCGGGAGACTCCCTCAAATTATGCCACAACTTCTTCCTGTGTACTTTCCGGTTCATTATTACCATCATTCCATCATTCGACGCTACAGGCGACAGTCCGAGCGTCGTGAAATGAATCTGAAGTAAATACAATTCTATGAAACTCGAATTTATTCACCGAGTTTTAAAATCGTTATTCAGAGTGATCAAAAAGTCTCTGTGCACCGTGATTATTACAACACAGAAAGTTACAAATAATGTTCAAAGTGTTCCCCGCCAGTCTCCAGACGGTAATTGACAAGCCGAACTGTGTTCTCGAAGACCGTGTTTAGTATAGCACGGTCCACATTCCGAACGTATTCTGTGATGGCCATCTTTAAATCATCAATTATGTGGGGATTGTTCGAATATACTGAGTTTTTCATCAAACCTCAGAGAAAAAAATCGGGCGGAGAAAAATCCGGAGATCTTGGGGGCCAAATGGTTTTAGAAATGATACTGTCCGCAAACACGTCGTCCAGGAGTGTCATAGACATATGCGCTGTATGAGCCGTAGCGCCTTCCTGCTGAAAGTAGGCCTTGTCAATTTCACCTTCATTCTGTTGCGCAAAGAAGGGATACACAGAATTGTCACAGTACCGTTCGGAGTTGAGAGTCTCCGAGAATAAATGGGCCGACTATGCGCCTACGCGTCATTCCAACTAAAACACCAATCTTCTCATCACGCAGCTGCGACTCGCGGAACGCTTGGGAATTGTGTGCACACCAGAGACGTGAGTTTTGACTGTTGATGTACCCCGACAAATGGGAGTATGCCCCGTCTGTGAAGATTATGACATCCAAAATGTCCTCTCCTTCACGGTCAATAAAGTCTAAAAGCCACTTGCATTGCGCTACCCGCTTAGCACTGTCGCCAGGTCTCAATTCATGCACAGCTCTAATTTTGTAAGGGTGTAGGCGTAGGCGTTTTTTTTAAAGCTGTATGGGCCGTGTCATATGAGACACCAATCTGCTGGGATAATTTCTGATGGACTTCTTTGGACTTTGGAGCATGCGGTCAGTGACATCCAAAACTTTCTTCTCTGTCAGTATTGATAGCCCTCCAGATCTGGTAGCGTCACACACGGAACCGGTTTCTTTGAATTTCTGACTCAAAGGCAGCACTGCATTACGACGTGGCACTTTGGCCTCCGGAAACCGTGCTTCGAATCGTTGTTGAATATCTTGTGTATATTCTCCACCACACCGAAACTCATGTTCCACTAGGAACGTACGCGCTTCAACAGATAACTGTATCACAACACATCTTTCTTACCTCACTAATTGGCTCAATCTGACTGTTTGACGGCCGACCGCCAGGGCCAGGGGGACACTAGACTCACACTAACGCCATTTGTTATCCCTTCTTCTAACTACGTTATCATGGTAAGTGATTGAAACTGTTCAAAATACTGTATTTTTTCGTGTTTTTTGTACTGTAATCGTCAGGTGCACAGAGACTTTTTATCACCCTATATTATTATTAATGTTATTATAGTAATGAATTAACAGAAATATGTAGGCCTAAATTGTCTTCTCACAAGGGAACAGTTCGTTTTGTGCCTCTGTGAACCGGTTCCAGTTACCCTCTTTCTGCACCAAACCGCCCAGTAAACTGCCGTCCCGCACCTTCACTCGCCCATGACATCTGAGTCTCATCTTATGGTCAGTGTTATTACGTGATACCATGCACCTCCTTTCCTCTTTGCAGGAAAGTTTGTCGGAATTGCAAGTGTCCTCGTGAGGAACACAGTGGTGGTATGGCGGCCGCAGGCAACCCTCTGGGTCAAGGAGCCGGGCCGCCCCAATCTCTGCCCCCAACATCTGGCAGCGGAACACAGGGCGTCGCCATTAGTCTTTTAGACCCGACAGACAAACTTCTGGGCAAAGGAGTTCAGTACGGACAATCAACAGACCCTCACCGACACTCGCAGTCCGACGATGACTCGGGATGTGCCTTGGAGGAGTACACGTGGGTGCCACCAGGTCTGCGTCCAGATCAGGTAAGGAACTGTGCTGTTTTCGAATTGTTGGATCCTTTGTATGAAGAAGTATCCCTGAATAATTATTTACGTAAGAAATGTTGTGTGTGTGTGTGTGTGTGTGTGTGTGTGCGCGCGCTTGGCTGATGGAAAGCTCTGTGCATAAGCAATACTCTTAGTATTTGTGACGATACGTAGGCTTTAATGGGCTAGGACAGATGCATATTTGGCCTACAAATTCGTCCCAAAATAATCAGTGACACTAAGTACGTGTATCTGAAAAGAGCTTGCTGTCGCGAATTGTATCTCTTTGCTGTTGTGTTGTTTAGTAATAATGAATTTTTGGAGTTGCCACAAGATTGCCTACATTACATTTTCGGTTAGCCTCTGTTCTTCTAAAGCAGAATTGTCATGTACTCTCACCAGCCATTTTTATTCCTAATAAGGACTTCTTTTTTTGAGAAGTTATTTATAGTATGGAGAGAAATATTCTTCGCATTTTCTGTGAGCTAACCGACCATTCTCACTCGGTTTTGTGTTTATGTACTATTAGACTTCATTCAGTCTTTCGCTTTAGAGCGTGGATTTGCGCATGGGTTACTACATGCGTAAAAATGTGCAGTTTTCTGCGCAACAGCCAGTGAGCATACTCACATTCAGTAAGCTGCTGTAAATCGAAGTAATCACATTTTTCACGTACTGTGCTAAATATTGTACATTAATAACAGTTTTTATATAGGATTTGTTTCATAGGCAGAAAGATTATGTCATTTGAATAAAGGTAAACCAACTTGATGTCACTTATTTTATTATGTCAGTTTACTGCTCAACATGTTTCGGATGTTAATACACCCATCCTCAGGAGCTTGCGACTACTTGATGTGTTATTGCATAGGTTGTATTGTGCTGTAATGATAGAGGTTTATGCGTTAATTTATTTATCTAGTGGTAAGTGTTATACCTAGATTATGCGTCGTGTGTGGCTCTGAGTGAGCGTGTTCCTGCAAGCGTGTGGTGTCCTGTGGCGCTTGAACATTTTTAGCATGTGGTATGTTTTGGTGGTGTTTTATGCATATGTACTGATGTCTGTATGTATGAGCTTGTACATACCTGGCTTGAGGCGTGTTGGTGTTATGTAGCGTAATTGGCTGTTGGTGCTGTGGTATCCGAATGCAGGTTGAACCACTACTGACCTGTTCATTTTGGACCGTGAGGGTTTAGGGGTTTATGGCCGCTTGGAACATCTGTGACTACAGTACGTATTTCTAACTTTAAATGCGGCCACGACGAATTTGTTTGTTAACAGCTGTTCAGGAGTCTGTAAGTTGATTCGTTTTGTGTTGTAGATTTCCAGACACTGCGTCACCTTAGTGGGACAACGCAGTGAAGGTAGGACGAGGCCATTTTAGTACAGCGCAGAAATCTTTCAGTCGAACCTAACGTCGTAATTTTCGAGCGATAAAACGCATGCGTACCACACAATGCGACAACCCGCATCAGCCTCGCATGGGACTGTTTACGACTGAACTTAGTTTTAGCTTTCACAATGATTCATTGTTAATTTTCATCACGTTTTGGAGGTTTTGCCCCGCGTGGCATTTGGTTGTGTTGGTAAGGTTTCGAAGGGACTTCTTTCATCCATCGCTATGATTCTGAGCCAAACCCATTAATATATTGTATACTTAGTATGGTGTTCTTGGTAACGACAACTTGTAGTCTTGTAGGTGATAACCAGCGTTTCGGAGGAGCTTAATGCCTGAGTATTCAAGATTGATTTATACCCTGACGAAGGAGGAAGTAGTTATATTTCTCTACAACGTGAATGTTCAATGTTGTAAACCTCTCATCTCTTAAAGACCGAAATTTTAGGTACGGCAACAGTCATGTGTTTTCTGTTAAGAAGATGATACAGTAGAAGGAATTATAGCGAGTGCACTTCAGCATGTACTTTGTCTAAATCACATTCCACGTAAGGTACATGGCCTTTTATTACAGCAGTAAATATCTCATGCTGTATGAAAGGAGGAATGGAATATACCGTGCGTAACTCGATAATGGCGTCGGCAAGGGAGAAGTGGCTTCTTCAATTTGCAGTATTAGAACATAATATTTTGAAGCCGTGTTAACGTTTCTCGCCACCTGCAAGAGATTTTTTTTAGAAGCACGGCGGCGAATGAATAAGAGGGATTAGATGACGTCACTGAAGTATCTGCGGCAGATTTAAACATACTTGTGCAGCGTTAATAGTTTGCATTAAGCTATATCAAGCTGCAAGAGGATTGTGAAGGCTACTCTCCATAATCCAACACTCAGAATTCCCAGCGTTGTTCCTTGCGTGCTTCGTAGTCTCATTTTACGTTGTCATTTGTTAATGGAACCCGTGGAATGGTTCAGTGTAGTAGGCTTTGTAGTCTATCAGTGGCCGACCAACTTCACGTAGATATTTCTCTTATCGGATATGACCTGTATCTTATTATACTGGTTTATAACGAACATTTAAGGCCTTAAGCAAAATCGACTTTTTTTGAATTGCTAAGCCTGAAATTCGTATTCCCGGAAGACATTTTGTAGAGTCGGATCGCAGTATTATGGTGTCTGCGTGCGTGGGCAACCTGAAGTACGCCAGGAGCGGCTAAAGAGCATGGGCGGGTGATGGGATCGAATATGCCGCAGAAGAGCCTTCTCCTCTTCTAAAACACGAGTTAAATATTCTTTCGTCAGTTCAAGATTTATCCCATTTCGTGCCTCTTCTGATACCCACTTCCATACAGTGTACGCTGTTGCACGTCCTCGACTACGGATAATCCTGTTGTTTATGGTAGGCACTGCCATAGTGTGGTATGAGTATTCCGTTGAGAACAGTGTTTCTGTTCGGTTATTATTGAGCAACAGAACGATCGACGCTACGCCACTGCTTGTATCCAACTAACCCGGCACGCTTTCGTACCAGCTACGAACGAGTCCAAGTAGAGCAACTGATGGTTCCTTGCGCTGTGCCATACCGAGGTTTACTAGTTGCGTCCCACGGTCACTTTTCAGATAACGACTGTGTGTCAGTTGCGTCCCGGGCTGTTTAGGGTCAGAGTACTAGTTGCGTCCCGCGGTCACTTTTCAGGTAGATCTCATTGTCATTCAGGGTTTCCCCAGATTCCGTTTCCAAAAGTATTTCCCTGGCAAAATGGAACTGTGGTGTTGTACTAACAAAAAATGTAAATGCTGCATAAAGTGCACAGATTTTCGGGGGGGGGGGGGGAGGTGTGCAAAAACCATGATGCCGAAGGGGGAGCCGTTTAACCCCCCCAGAAATGAAAAATTTTGTTCAAAAGGAAAGAAAG
>Ga0131853_10003317_pt1 | contig 28882 bp, 25 predicted proteins | sample TergutLab28metaG_FD_92764 | JGI IMG/M metagenome (GOLD analysis project Ga0131853, IMG submission 92764) | Labiotermes labralis P1 segment gut microbial communities from Petit-Saut dam, French Guiana - Lab288 P1 (version 2) (version 2) | ecosystem: Host-associated > Arthropoda: Insects >... | reverse complement strand
TCTGATACAATAATATGATGCGTGTGACCATGCATATCTGATACAATAATATGATGCGTGTGACCATGCATATCTGATACAATAATATGATGCGTGTGACCATGCATATCTGATACAATAATACGAACAGCCAACTAGATGCAACAATAATAATTTTATTAATAATTTCAATCAGCTCAACATGTTTCGGGCGATAAATTCGCCCATCCTCAGGAGCCCTAGACTGCGTTTACAGCTTATGGTGCATGACTGTTTATATTAATGCCTCAGATGCAATTTCGGCTTTTCATACAAGCTATCACCAGACTGCGCAGTAATTTAAACAGCTAATTCAAATTTGAATAAAGGTAGACCAACTTGATTACATTTGCTTTATTATGTCAATTTACTGCTCAACATGTTTCGGATGTTAATACATCCATCTTCAGGAGTAGTTCAGCCTGCACTCGGATACCACATCACCAACAGCCAATCCCGCTACATAAGACCAAAACGCCTCAAGTCATCACATTACAGCCTACACAATAACGCACCAAGTAGTCGCAAGCTCCTGAAGATGGATGTATTAACATCCCGAAACATGCTGAGCAGTAAATTGACATAATAAAGCAAGTGTCATCGAGTTGGTCTACCTTTATTCAAATATCAAGATGATGCACGGTCCAATACGCATAAGCTAATTCAAAATTTCAATATACGCACAACACGTATGAATTAAGGTGTTATATCCCAACTTCCTACTTCAATTTATACACGTTGTGTATACCGAATCTTTAAATTACTGTACAACATGATGGCTTATATGATAATTCGAAATATGCAGCTGAGGGTTTTTCAAATACAATAATTCTGCTCGGTTCTTATTTTTGTATTTACAAATAAACGCAAAAACGGATGAAAAAAACATCAAAGTAATCAGCTTTCTCTTTTTAAGCCTCTTCTGAAGTCCCCAACATTCGTCCTCCTATCCCGTTCAGAGAGTTTTAATCATCATGTGGTGTGTTCTTTTCACCATTGACCCGACATCTCACGCGCTACATATCGTAAATTATTGCTACTGCTCTCTCTCTCTCTTCCGCCCAGCTAATCTTACATTAATACCAGCAGACTAAAAACAGAGCTATTTTTTAAACACTTTGTGGCTCTCCGTTTCAAGTTAATTAATATGGTACGCCGAGAGAGCTAAGTATTTATAAGTTGCAGCACATTAAAGAACAAGTGGAACTGGGAGTATTTAAGTAAAAGTTGCTTGGGAGAGTATTTATTATGAAAGTTTTGTGTTGGTACTATTTTTACTTCATTATACGTTGTCACAGATGTTTCCCTGCGTTTACATTTTAAACAAGAGAAAACCAGAACTCCTGTACTCTAATAAACAAGGTTACTTTTATGAAAATGAACACCGTCAGCTTTTGGGTGAAAAGAATGTAGAATGTTTAGAGTTTAGAAGAGACAGGGAGGGTATTTTGCCCAACAAATATGTAAGCTTTTAATTATGCCTCTGGAAAATGCTTTCGTAAGGGAATTCTAAGATGAAGAGACAATGGAGCCCCAGAAACTGCCTGTCTCTTGCTCGGCATTGGTAAGACGCTACAGAAAGGAAGCATGTGCACAAAACATCGGCAGTTTAACACGGAACTTTCATTTTCATACTCCCTTTTGTCTTTGAGCTATTCCAAACTTATTTTTTTTAATCCATTCGACATTAGTGGCGGACAGTCAAACTGTAAGGCCATTTTGAAAGAGGAAATCAAAACATCCACTCGACTGTCCTACATTCCACAAGTAAAGCGCCTGCTGTTTATGCAGAAACAAGAACAGAAGCCTGCCAGTTTCCCCTTCACTTCCCCTCTCGTGCGTCAAAGTGTGTCATCACATTTCAACTGGAGTCTAACACCGAATAAATGAAGTAGTCTCGGCCAGCTGTAGAATAGTTACCCTGACTGAGGTTTTTCTGTGATTTTTCCTCAGCTGTAAGGCAAATGCCTGGGTATACGATGCAATGTCGGGGCATGGCCCGCACTCCCCCCCCCCCCCCCCCCCCCCCCCCGGGGGCGCCCCCCCCCCCCCCCCCCCCCCCCCCCCCCGCCATGAAAAGTGCTGGGTGCACACCTGCTGCTGAAATTCAAATACAGGGAGGCATTAAATCAGCAACAGTGAACTGCAGTCAACCTCTGTTATAATGATTTTTGAGGGTATTCTGCAAAGATATGTGACAACTTATGTCTGTTATATCCGAGGTACAGTTAAAATACATTTTAAAAAACAGTCAAATCAGTAAAGAAGGAGAAGGAGAAGCAGGAGGAGGAGGAGGAGAAGAAGAAGGAGGAGGAGGAGAAGAATAAGAAGAGGAAGAAGAAGAAGGAGGAGGAGGAGGAGGGGGAGGAGGAGGAGTAGGAGGAGGAGAAGAAGAAGAAGCCAGTGCATAAGGAATGGATGTGTAGTAGTTACATACCATATGAGTATAGTACCTGTTATGTCCAGATGTATGCACCAAAATTAAAGAAACTTCTGCTAGTTGAAACAGATCACATTAAACAAACTGGCACAAGGTCACATTTGTGTATGTCCCTGAACCCTCTAGAGAAATAAATGAAGCACCAGGCACCAAGATGCCCAAATGCTCCCAAACTTTACCCACTTAAAAATGCATACCCAACAACAGATTTGAGTCCAATTAAGTCCACGCAAATCCAAAAGCTTTTCAGTACTCTATGAACAGAGCACAAGTAAAGAAATATACCTGCTTGTTTTGCCCACAATTATGTGGAGAAGGGGGCTGCGTCGGAAGAGACGAAACATGCGGGTGTTCCCAATCAATAAGAAAAGACTGGAATGTAGAACATTTAGTTCATCTCCTGTGTAATTCTTACTAAACACTGGCTATGTAGTACCTACGTTCACAATGAGAGGCATCACAGATCGCCTGGCAGCCCTACACTAAAAGGAATCAACTTTTCTACACTCATGACCCAACGTAAAACAGCAGCCGTCACACTCAATCATTAGAGTCTGAATAATGAAAATAAAACATGCAGCATCAAGACTCTTGACTCAGCAAGACTCGTGGGACACGACTCAACTCTGCTGGTGTGTATGCATCACTCCCAAATGCAGCCATTATAAAATGTTTAAATATACGCACTAGGTTGGTCTTGGCCGAACAATCATTTCTGTTTAAATGAAAGTCTTCCAAACTGGCTACCTAAAAGGTTTACACGTAAATGCACTGCAGTCAATCCGTAACTGATTTATGGCAGAGCCATGCATGACATAAACATCCTCGCATATGTCAATTGCTTATCTGCAGGCACACAAACAGAAAACCATAAGGTAGAGACGGCCCTGGCTTATCCATCATAACTGCTAATGGAAGGACCTTGTCCTTAGGAACGCTAATCAAAATGCAAAATTTACAAGTCTCCTCAGCACCTCCAGGTACATAACGTTATGAAATTACATATCCAGTCTCCAGTCCCCTCTGACAAGTGAGCCCTCTGCATGCGAACATACTGTAGTAGTACTTAATTGTCCACCATTTTGCCAAATATGGTACAGCTGAGGAAAACCAACCGTTTGGGAATGTCAGTGAAATCCTACGTAACCAAAGATCCGAGGCAGTTACTGTAATACAGTACAGGGAAATGGTAGGTGAATGAAAATATCTGTTATGACTGAGGCCAGTATAACTGAGACTGACTGTACATGCTACACGTAATGTGCAAATAACATTCACTACATACTCATACCACCTTATTATTAAGCCTAATGATACAGGCCATGCAAAAACTGCCATGTTGTTACATAAGAATACAATAGTCACAGTCACTTCTGTGCCTAAAAAAGGAGAAATTGGTAAAGTAATAGTTCACTTAGAAATTAGATTCAATTACCCACTATAATAGGAGTAAAAATCCGAGTAGTTACAGACCAAACTTTATTATAATGGTTTTGAGTTCATTAAACACAGTTATTTTTCCAGGAAAGCATTCGGTACAGTCAAGATACTATGAATGGCTGATTTTCTTTCCATAATTAAAGCAGTTTCTCTTCAATATAATCCATCTAGTCTGGCCTTCAAGTCAGCACCTCACCAACAAAGATTCTGTTCTTAGCGTCAGCATTCTTACATCAATCTACCATTTTTACCATCATAGCAAACTCAGCCACATGCAACAATTTCCTCATAAAAACCCAAATATTATTTTCAAGGTCTGGAAATACCTTACAGGATTTGTTTATGGTATTCTGCTTTGCTGTATTTTATACCTTTATGATGTGGTAACCAAGCTGTGTCACTCACACAAAATAACTGGAACAAACTTCTTTAAGGTGGGTTCAAGCAGTGAACTTCTTGACACACAGCCCCTGGTTTGAGCACTATTTCTTTTGTGCCTTTTCTGCTTTAATGCCCCTGGGCAATATACACAACTTCTTAATTTATAATGTCTCATTTTCAACCTCCTGGCTATTTACTGCATTATATCTTATTGAAGTATCACTTTCGATTTATGACCACTTTTCCAGAACATGACAAGAGAGTAAAACAAGGGCTCGGTACAGGATTGGTGTTCTAAAAAGCTCTGACTTGTATGAAACAAGATCCCACGACACCGAAAAGTTCATTTCCATACTAACAAACCATATGGCTGTGTCTTTATATACTGATTTGTTGTTTGTTTTTCACATGAATCTGTGCCACACAATACGATGTTCTTGTACAGCACAGATTTTTTAAACATGCACAGCAGGATACTTTTAAGCCAGCACACACGGGACCAGACAAGTGCAACATTATCACATACTCTGCATTACCAAACACTATCTATTGTGGATCAGGAGTCTTTATATAGCTAAAGAAGTTGATGTTATGAGATACCTCAACAGTCAATGCAGACACCCCTGTAGGCCTTATCAGAGGACTCCCAGACCTGGATCTGTTCCTCAACTGCTGAAGCATCAGGATTTCCAGAGGATTAGCATTCGGATTAAAGAAACTCTTACTCTGTACACTTATACTGATTTACTCTCTCATTTTACTACTCTTGTTCCTACATCACTACTATTTCTCTACCATTACAATCCTTCCTCTTATCTGCAATACTGTTGTCTATCATCACTCTATTCCCCAGTATCCTCATTATGTGCAGCACCTTTGACTTTATTTACATATTTTCAGCATCACATTTCAAATATGTATGTGTAATATACCAATAGGAGAACCCTCTAGAATTAACTTCAATTTTGGGTGTTCAGCAACAAGGAGCTTCTAAAACCACTCATTCTGCATGCAAAATTTGATATTAAGCCATTTATCCCAAGATACAATTTTGTCAAACGCAAACAACTTACCGGGTCAACACGGTCCCAACTGTTATATTTTCCAATAAAATCCAGATTCATCACGTGACCACACACTGAAGTCATTCGAAAATGAATTGTTTCACCATTAAATGGGCCTGTCCATTCATGAATTGAGCATGAGCCATTGAAACCTGAAAGAAACAATTAAACATTAGCACAATGCAAAAGTTATGTGGTGCTAATGAAACATCCAGTACAATTCCCATTCCACCCTACCACATCACTTGTCATCCAAATCCCTTATCATCACAAACATGATGATGGTAGGAGTAAACCACCGCATAGACATCCAACCTATGACAAATATACAGTATCTCATATGCATGAATTTTACCTTTATCACCATTAAAGGTGACCTGAAAAATCCTCACCGGATATGGCCAGTCTGAAAACGAAAGACCTTTGGTTTTGAAATCCAGTGTCATATTCTAAGACCACTATCTCTATAGTTTCATTCATCAGCACCATTCTACATGGAAAAGTGTGAAGTGGTGTGTCTCTTGGGCCACATTATGATCAACTAATGAAGACTAATAACACAGCATTTCTCTTCATGTTAGATTTTAGGTTACACACTCACCATCTATGGTCTCCATCAATGTAAAAAAATTCAACACTTTTTGCTGGACGTAAATATGCTACACACATTACGATAGTTTTTGACTGCATACACCCATAGCAACTTCCAAGAATTTGACAGAACTGGTGGTACAGGCAGGGAGAAATAGATGAGATTATTGTAGCTCCCTTTTGTTTATTTACTCTAAGTAACGCAGTCTATCTCAATGATTTCCCATCTTTTTTGTAACAGAACCCAGGAATGTCATTTATTTTACAGGGTCACCTTATCCCTGACAATATCAGAAAAAAAAAATGACTGAACATATGGAACTTCACTTGGTCTATAAATTTGCTGTTCCACAATATTTACCTTAAGCTACAATTACATTAACATGCAGCTCCGGCAGAATTCACAGGAGCTCCGTAGGCCTGCCTTGCTACATCCGAAATCCTTATTACATATCACAACAATTCAGATTCCCTTATTCACAACTGATAATCATACAGTTCTATCCCACCTGTCAGAATTCTTTCAACATCTGTAACTGTCAGTATGTTACTGAGTATTGTTGTCAATATGTGTTGTTATGAACTTCTTTCTAACAAGAAAGTATTTCACACACATATGTCTTGACTACATTACATTTGTAAGATACAACCCCAAAGTCTCGCCTAGATACCATGCCTGCAATTCTCATCAACAATAGTTCATACAAAATTTGTGGAAATGTTTTTTATTCAATCTTAATAGAGAATTTCATATTCCTGGTGCTACTCATCCATCATCCACTGCTGCCAAAATTAAACTTCTCACATTGCCTTCATGTTGTTTCCCATTACACTCACAAAAACAAAAGGGGGAGGGGGGAAACGTACTGACAAAAGTTTTCTACCTTCTGAGAATACAATATCACACATAATATTATAATCCTATGTTATACTAATGTTGTTATCTTTCCACAAGGTCTGATTGACCTCATGTTATTACAAATTATAGCCAGCAAATACGAAATAATGGAGTGACCTTCACCAGAATAAAGGCCCTGCCAAATTCTGTAAAAATCAGTCAGTTGGTTTAGCCCTCAAAATGGCCACCGTTAGACAGCATGATGATCTGCAAGATATTATCCTTAGCAAAGGAGAGTAGGTTGCTATAAACTCTCCTAAAGCAGTGCCAATGAACATTAAGTAATATCATAATTTGTCATATTCCCTATACTGTAATGGTCCAAAGCACCTAACCTCAGTATAAATACTACAAAAGTACTGCAAATGTGTGATACAAATCTGTGATATACTAAAGCTGCAAAACCAGCAGTCCAAGCTGCATGGGTAGGTCTGACAATAATGGTGTATGACAATAACAGTGCACACCCCACCAGTTGACTGCCAGCAACTACATTTTCAATTGAGCCCAAATTTAACATTATCTGCATTCTGGGTGTTAAACAAGTACACAATATTAATTCCAACAAATGCACAACAATAATAAGACAATAGTTTATAAATGTATCATCCCTGTTTTGCAAACTGGTGTCAACCCACTCTATATCAAACAAGAAGTCAACCCCATTTACAAAACAAGGGTGATATGACACCCCCACATGTTTTGGAATACAATGGCTATCCTCAGGGAGGTGGTTATCAAAGGAAAGAGTAAAGGTAAAGCAATCCCATTACAGGCCTAGACAGGCCCAGAGAGTTCCAGGAGGTTGAGGCTCCCAGATTTCAAGACAATCAGCACATGAAGGTGGTAAGATTGTCAGCCCTATGCACTGGCTGCCTTTAACCCTAATAAATATACCTGGTACTCATTTCTGATAGTGGCTGAGTCGACCCCCAGGGCCATAGTGCAACCAGAAGGATTATGTCAATGAAAAATTCCAATGACACCATCGGGAATTGAACCCATGACCTTACAGCTTGTAGTACAGTGCCACAACCAACTGCACCACTGTGTGCCCCCCAAAGGAAAGAGTAGTTATGGCTTATCATATTACTGATGTCCACATACATGAATGTAAAATACATGTGTTAGTCAATTACATGGTAAAATGTCTGTAACTTGGAGCAGACTACATGAATGCCTATGGACTTTGATACTTCTTCTTTTTCAAATGCAAACAAACATTTATTGTCATGGTATTCATCTTGTTGTTCAAAGTTTGTCCCTGTGCAGACATGACTGTTTATGTTGCAATGGATAACTGAGTACTGCAGTACTCATCTATAACAACCCTGAACAATGGGACAGATAGTTCTGATATAAGTGTTTGCTTGTATTTGAATAACAAAGAGTATCATGAAATACACACATATTCTGTTCCAAGTTACAAAAATTTTACCACGTAACTTAACACGCGTATTTCATATTTATATCTGTGCAACTCCGATATAATGTCATAACTACCCTTTCCTTTGATAACCACCTCACTGAAGATGGCAACTGTAGGGTGTAACATGTAGGAGTGTCATATACTTATAAACTATTCTCTCTTTATTATTGTGTGGTTGTTTTAATAAATACAGTGAAGTAATCAAAACTGTTTACAGACCAAACTGCCTTCTTTACTGACAGTGTTCAAGAATTAATAATGCCCTCTGTGATCCTCCACACCTTCTGAATTTCTCCAAACTGCATTGCATGCAGCCTACGTGATATATGATTACTTTTAAACTTTTACATTTTTATAATGGTTTAACCTGATAATGGCTTTAGTAGAACATGAACTGTGTAGCTAGTTACAGTAAACAAAAAGGAATGCATTTACCAATAAAGCTATGTGTAAAACAAGTGAAGAAGTACTTCCAGTTTCATACTATAAACCACAACAGGATGTCACACGCCTAGATTAACCACATTAGAGACTAATGGCATGTAATTTGCTAGGAAATGAAGTTCCAGAGTCAATGAACTTTCACCCAGAAAAACTAATAAATCCTAAGGTGACTCTTAACAACTGCACACACCCACAGCATACTAGATTTCTTCATGCCAGTGATACAGCCATACTGAGTTGTGAAGTATTATTAAATACAGCACTGAACAAAGAGTATATGACAAGAACACTAAAAGTAAATTATGGGAATAATAGCAAGTGCTAAGGGAAAGTCACTGGTAGAGAAATATTTGGGAAATTCCATGTTTTCCAAGTGCCAGTACATGCTCTCAATAGTATCACATGCTGTGCATGTGGAAAACTTACGAACAATTCAGATATACATAATACACCTACCAGACACAGGTCGAAGGTGTTTACTGTACAAGAATCAAATCATTTACACATCTTCCATCTGTTAATAAGTAATGACATAAAAGCACCTAAGTTAGCATTAAATGAGTGTCCTACCTACCTCACTCTCCTTTACTGTGTACAAGAATTTACCTCACTACGGAATCTTCAAGTATTATAAACACATGTGTAAGAAAGGTGATAGTTCCATAATTATTTTTGCACAGGCTGTAGAAAGATAGTATGTACTGAAACAAATATTTTACATCATAACAAGCGTACAAAGATGAAATCCCTGTGCACAACACACAGCCACATTGGTAAGGATCCCATTTTTTGATACCAACAACCTGGACACTTAGGCTAATTCACACATATTGGACTGGACAGCATTGTACGTTGTCCGTGTCATGTCGCTGAAAATCTGTATTATGTCTTTTCCATTAGAACCGCACTGTAAGACACTGTTTAATTCACATGTACAGGAGCGGACTGAGACAGTACCCAGACCGTGTCGCCACGGACAGGTTTGAAAAATGGCAAAGCCAGTGCACGTTACATGCACAGCATATAGGATAGTAGACGTATGGTCCATTCGTTCGTAACTTCGGCAATAAATGCGGGTCAGTGGCCAATGTAACGCCCCTGACCGCTTTACCCCCCCTTACCCCCCCAAGGAAAAACCGCAGCTAGCCAATATACAGGACCCCGAGTATTACCCACAGCTAAGATCACATTCCAATTCTTGGCTCTACGTAGCTGAACTATAAAATGTCAATTAACTACATTCAAAAATGTGCATTTACAATATGGAAGTCAGCAAACTTAATTAGCTCGACAATGATGCGACCGGCATCCAAAAATGAACCTACACGAAAGCCATGGCGTCTCCATGATGCCTAACGTACGTGGCTTTCTTACCTTTTTTTGACGAGTTCTTTCCATTGCTCAATATATTTGCTAATGAAGCAGCTAGTGAAGGCTTTTCTGCAACCATAAGTGCTACCTTCATGATTCGAGCACGCGTTTCGATTCAGCCTACTACACAACGCTCAAACAACCTTAATTTCGTTATTAAACTGTGGTTTTATGCTTTACCACAGAGAACAGCGGGGCCATGGATCAGAGCGCGGCTATATTACAGCCACAGAACAATTAACAGTACTTCACGGCGAATTTCTAGGAAACTCATGGGTTCTCATTGTATTTACGGAAAACTTGAAGACAACAACAACCATTACATTGCTATCCATTAAACCAGAAACCAAACCACTACTATAACCACTCTGAAACTGGGAAAAATAGAATGGGCAACACATTTCCTGCCGATGACAATACGTGTCAGGTACGTCTAGAGTCACATTATCGCCTTTGCTTCGACCGGAACCAATCACAAGATCTGTGCACAAGACGGTTACTGAGTTTGAATGGATTAGAGTTATGTGGTTATGGTTGTGTTTGAAACAGTTTTGAAAGTAAATAAATTGTACTCTTCTTGGTTACTTTGTAGAAAGGAGGCGGGATTGTGTTTCATTTTAAAATAGTCCATAAATTATCGATTCTTGCGTGGAACTGTGGTAGATTGGATATATTGTTTTGAATTTGGACGTAGTACATTATACATTGTGAAAGCATTTGCCAAACCGTCCAAAAAACAGGCTGGGAAGATGGACAAAACAGAAGAACTAAAAGTAAGTTTTAAAATTTCATGATTTAAAAGGGCGTTTTGTTGTCTGTGTGAGTGACATGGTGCTATTTATTTGTGTTTTGGATTCTTACACTTCATTCATTCATTTATTTGATCTTCCATAGTATCAGTACAGATGTAGAAGTAGTCATAGAGTATTAAAATAAATTAAATTATAATTAGAGTCCTGCATTGCATTCGTTTAAAAAAATATACTTATATTAACAATACACAGCTGTGAATAACAGATTAGTCCAGATAAAATAGCTTAAGACCAATTAACATTGTTAAAATAGTGATAGTAATAATATTCGGACACCTGTATTGCATTAGTCCTGAAAATACACATATATAGGTTAATCCAGACAGACAAGGTATAACCAATTCACGACGCTGTTAAGCGATAATATTCATCCATACTATATAAAGAGTGTTCTATAAGGCAATTCTTAAGTATTTTTTTTAAGTGTCTTGTATTTCCAAAATGGGTTTTAATGTAGACAGGCAAACTGTTGGAACATTTTACATCCTGAGTGTAGTACACCTTTTTGGACAACTGATAAATTAGTAGATTGCAAGTGAAGGTCAAAGCTACTTCTGGTGTTAATGCAGTGAATTTCTCTATTAAATGTAAATAAATTCATGTTTCTAGTCATAAATACAAGAACCAAAACTACATACTGGGAAAATAGAGTTAATATTTTGAGTTGTTTAAATAAAGGTCTACAGGATTCACATCTACATTTATTGGTGATAATTCTAATTACTCTCTTCTGTACTTTAAAAATATCCCCACTGATCGCAGAACCACCCCAAAACATCACACCATACACCGAAACAGAATGAAAATAAGAATAGTATATAGAAATTAGTACTTTTTATGATACCAGTGGCTTGATTGTTCTAATGGCATAGCAGGCTTTATTCAATTTGATTACTAGTGGCATTAGTAATGATGAGATCATTTGCTGATATTTGAAAATCAAGTTTTTTATGATGATTGGTGTAAAATTGCATAAATTGAGTTTTTTCCATATGTATTGTCAACGAGTTAGTTTTGCACCAGTTAACAATTTTATTAATTGCAAGATTTAATGTATTCTTGAATTCGTTCTCATTTGAGCTTGATATAATGAACTGAGAGTTGTTTTATTTACGTTTCGCCTGTATTTTAACTGACATATGTCCATGCCATTTTAGGGTTAGAAAAGTGTTTCATTTTATTGATAATGGAGTCATGGTTAACTCACGTTTGGTGTATAAGAGTACACAGCAGAACTTTCATTTTTTAAGGTAAATTGGTCCAAAATTAAAGCATAGTCGGAAGCAATGGAGCCTCCAAATTAATGCTTGTACGACTGACAAGAAAGGTGAACTGCATTCATACATTTCAATGCTTGTCCTGTAGCAACGTGAACTGTTGTGAACACATTGTTCTTTATTTAATGTAAGTTCATAATCTTCCTCAACTGACTGTTTTGGACAAAAGCGGTCATGCTGTAAGGCTGTATTTTGTATTTTTTTAACATAGCTGATGTTTGAACCATGGATATTGAGATTACATATCCAACCATTTATTTCCTGAGGTAAGCTTAACATATCTGGCATACAGTACACACTTGGTAATGTATTACTGTATTGTGAAATGAATGTGCATGTCATCATGGAAAAATATTACTACCCTGCCTGGTAAAGAAGCACTCTAACGTTCAGCCTAACAAAGTTTGGTTCTTATGATAAAACAGTTACGAACTTCCTGAACAGTAGATTATTTTTCAATATGCGTCTTTTACTCTGTGTGTACGTACAATTTATGATAGGTTCTAGAAAGGGTATCATTAGATCCTCAAAAATGTTGATAAGTTTAGATATTTGGGAATGACATGAGCAAATAAAAGTTGCAGTCATGACGAAAATAAGAGCAGGTTAAATACAAGAAATTTTTGGTACCATTAAGTTTAAAATCCTTTGTCAAAGATCTGAAATGTGAAATTTTTTGTATATATTGTGTGAGTGTGAGAGTTGATCTCTCATTGTAGGAAGAACATACAGTGAGGCTGTTGAGGACAGGGTGCTGAGGCGAATATTTTAATTGTGGGAGGGGGGGGGGGCTGGCAAGTAACAGGAAGCTTGGTGAAAATGTGTACAGATGATTTCCATGATTTGCACAATGTACCGCATTGTATAAGGCCAAAAACCTAGCTCCTACTGCTCTACAGTTTTGTTTAATAACCAGAAGAATGTATGGGTGGAATCAGAAATTTTCTGGGCTGGTTTTTGAATGAATTTTTTCCTTCAGGAGATCAGTTTTTGAAATTCCTGAACCTACAAAAGAAAGCAGTCTTTGTAATTGATAATGCACTGTCTCATCCAGATGAGGATGCACAGAGCAATGGAGACAGAGTAATTTTTCTTCTCCCTAATGTCACCTAATTGTGTCTGCCTATTGACCAAAATGTGCATGAAACATAAAAGAAAAAAGTATAGTCATAAGCTTTGTGCTCATTGAGACAGTAGATGAAGATTGTATGCCATTTAACACTAAGGCTGTAACCTGTATTCAATCTTTCTGTTAGAAGGGTGATCAAAGTCATAACCCATCTGCTTTACCACAAGGAAAAAGACCAGTATCCATTGTTTAGGAGGGTAGAATAATTGTTAGTAAGCCAAATTTGTACTTATACTATGAGGGGGTGCTGATGTTTTAGTTCAAAGATTTTTATAATCAGTATTGAAGATTTCTGTCTGCAGTGATATAACATTTCCATATGGATTGATGTATAGATACTGGTGTTTTTGAGGAGCTAGCTGCTTCCATTTGTATCTGCTTGGACTAAGCTGAAGATAGAGGCATGAAAGCTCCTCCAAAATGCTGGTACTAATATGTGAGTTTTCGTGGTGTCATATACCAGAGAGATGATGGAAATATCCATTATCACTCCTGTGTCAGATTTTCTGCAGATGTAATATTTCATTTCAGAAGGTCATGTGACTATTCATGGGATGTTATGGGACAAGGTGGACCATCAGTTTCATAGTGGTTAATTTGTATGCTTAATTTTTGGAGTTTCTAGTTTTTTTCTCAGCCCAGAAGCTGGGTTTACAGGTTGATATTTTCAAAGCATTTTCCTCTATTAACACTTTGGAGCTGTGCAACGCATGCATTGTGTCAAGCAGCATGATATTAAACGTACAGCATCTGTTAATCTAGAAATTTTGATAATCGGCATTTGAGACTAGTTCCAAGATAGGCTGACCACATCTTTTTGTATGTTTATTGGTTACGTGACTTTATCATGGATTATTTGGATGTTATGTGACCAGCATAAACTTTCTGTCTAAGCAGGATGCTGTAAGTTTTCATAAGTTGGTACTGTCTCACATCCTGGTGGCATTGCCAGCACCTGGAAGGTCAAACTACTGTTTAGCGCAATCTGTAGTGGTGCTATGATTTATATTTCTATTGTGTTACTTTTTTAAGAATGTGGAAATAGTAATTCAGAAAGTGCAAACCAACAGAAGCAAGTTATAATTGTTTATGGTGACTGGAATGCAAATTTTATACAAAAAAGTTTTAAGTTAATTGAATTAAAAAACACTTACTCTTGATGTATAATTAGACAAATATGGTAACAGCCCCAGCTAGAGTTACAGAAAATACTAGATAGATGTAATCATAATAACCAAGGAAAATCAAAATAAGCTAGCAGCAGTACTGGACTTGGGTTACTCAAATCACCAAGCACAAATATTGTGCGTAATCTTTAAAAATTGAAAAAGAAGTTTATTAAGCCATGAAAAGGCAGCTTTCTGAGAAAAACATGTTGGAATTTTAAGTATTTATTAAATAAACTATCATGGCAAGAGGTATTGTTATACAGTATTGTTAATACCAAATTTAATGTTTTATGGTTGTGATCCTTTATTATTTTAATGTAGCATTTACACAAATATTGATTTGAGTAAACTAATAGAAATAGATGAATTACAGATGGATTAAAAATCTCCAGTAAAAAAAAAAAGTGTGACTTTTAAATAGGTTGAGAAAAATCGCTAACCTTACAAGTGAAACACAAGGTTATATCAGTGGATATTAATATCAACTTTATTTGCAGATGTTACAGTTTTGTTGATCATTGACAAAGATGGGAGTGCTCTGAAACATAAACTTAAGAATGGTATAGGGAAAGTTAGGCGCTTGGTTTCACAAAAATAACCTTATAATAAATGTTGATATAAACAATAACAGTATCTTTTTATACTACATAAAATAGACTTCTTGTAAGACCACAAATCAGTTTCGAAAATATGGCTGTTACATGTAAGTAAGACTTAAGATTCTTGGGAGGTGTTTATGTCACAGAGTACCTGAAGTGGCATACACAAGTATAATTATTAAGTCCAAAATTCAGTCAAGTAATAATATTATTGAAACATTAAGCAAGAAATGATTCGTTTATATGGTAAGAAGTGTTTATTACTTACATTTTCTTGCACATTTGAGGTATGGCATAAGTTTTTCGGTTGGGATAATGAAAGTAATAACATATTTAAACTAAAAATGGGTTATTTGAATAATTAGTGGGAGTAGTTAATATACGTCTTGTAGACAGGCATTGAAGGACAACAATTTACTGACAGTGGCTCCTTTAGACATACTTGAAGTAGTATGTTATGCTAAGAAGTACAGAGATTTAATTGAGCATAATGTGCAACTTTTTAAGTCCAATACATTAAGAGAATTGGACCTGCATGTTCACTTGTTTAATACAAGCCTTCTCAGGAAGCATGTGGTGAATTCAGGAATCAGACTGCACAGTAAGATACTGCCTGATAACAAAAAAGTTGGACAAGCTCAAATCTTTCAACAGGGAGCTGAAATTCTTTCTGTTACATGTACTTTATTGAGGGGGAAAATTTATGGCATAATGACTGTGTATGGGTTGCTTGAATGTATGAGTTGGATAGGTTGTAATGCCAATCTGTTTTAATTAATTTTGATATTTTACATTATATAATATGAAGTTGTATTTTATTGTTTTAATGTTGATGTGTTGGGGGTAGAGTCTTTGTCATATATACCTTCTAAGTGGTTCTGATGTAATACATAAGTTGTAAATTGAATTTTACCTGTCCAGTGTCTGAACTTCTGATCATATCAACTTCTGACTGCTAACATGCAGTAATTTCATGCATCAACATACATCTAGGAATTCCTTGTGTTCTATAATAAAAATGGTATCATTTGTGGTTGTATAGATGCATCTGAAATGTGGTTACTTTCCCTTTTCAGAATATGGTGTTACATTTTAGAATGTCAGAGCTCCGGACGCTTCTGAGTTTCGCTGGTTGTAACACATCAGGAAGAAAGACTAAATTGCAGGCTAGAGCTCTACAATTGCTCAAATTGCACTGTGCTTCTCTAGAAACGAACATCATGTACTTGTACATGTGCATGCGGTAAGTATGTGTGCATCCTTGGCCATGTATGTAATGCTACAGTAAAGATCAACAACAGTGCAGAATATGTTATGGAGAGTGGATGTGAATTTTGAACTAAAGAATACACATCAGAGATATCTGGGATTATTGGGACAGTTTGTGCAGATTTTGGCAATATATTAGTATGCAACTCTACTCTGGATTAGTTCAGCAGTAGAACTTGTTTGGAAGGAAAGCTGCTCTTCATACACCACACCCTAGCAACAGAGCACGTGTCACTTCTTGGTTAGTTTTAAAGGTCGTATCCCAGTTATATTTTCATACAGCTCATATTGTATTTACAAAACTTTCAGGTGTTTGATTTTACTACATGGAGTCATGTTTTGTAACACCTACAGTGTTTCCTCTTTTCAGATCTCTTGATGGAAGAACTGACCCACAATGATTCTTGTGCGGTGAAACTCTAATTTTAGTTTATTTTATTGAGGAAAAACATTACTAGGTTTAACTTTAGAGTAAATATAATGTTTTTGTAACCACCATAGTAATTGTCTGTTTCATTTTGACGTAACTCCCATTCACAGTTTTTCTTAGTAGAAGGTATAAAATGCTTGTACCCCATAAAAATCTTACATGATGGTTCTGCTGTATGTACAAATTATGAAGGATGTTACAAGAGCAGTTTGTTATTTGGTGTAAAAGGAAAGCTGTCCCTCTGTGTACCATGAAGTTATATCAGGGAAGTAATTCTATAGCTTTGGTACTGGGATGGAGGTGAGTTGTTGACTTTTTGTCCTGGTAGTTTAGCCCCCAAGGAAAGAGCTCCTGGCATGTATTGAATAAGAGGCTGGGTGGACCCTATAGCCATCTGAATATTTTGAGAACAGGAAAGTCTCTTCTCCTGCCAGGAATTGATGTCTGAATTGTCCAGCTAATAGCCTAGTCATTATACCAACCATGTTACTTTGAGAACAGGAAAATTTCTTCTCCTGCCAGGAATTGATGGCTGGATTGTCCAGCTAATATTCTAGTCATTATACCAACCATGTTACCCCATCTCTGTTATGTGTCTTAATAAATATGTACAACATGATGTATTCTGTGAGTATGATTATGATGGTACTCTAAATGCTGGATCATCTGCAAACATGTTTGGCAAAGCACTGGGACAGAACTTTCATTCTTCTGTGATAATGGCAATGAAAGTCATTGTTAGTTTTATTGAATTCATGGGCATATTCATGTTGCAGCATTTTTGATTACACTGAATAATGTTCTGAGAGGCCACACCATGGCTCGTTAGTTGCACTTCTTTCACCACAGGTGCCCATTTTCAGTCACAGACCAGTCCATGTATGATTTTTGAAACAGTTTTTCTCTGAGTATTTCAGCTTACACCTGTCGTTCTCATTCTGCTAATGCTCTATTCTCTTTCATTTATGTATCACTGATGCTGTATTTATAGTATTATAAATTGACAGTGTTGTTAAATAAAACACTTAGGAACACTTACCATTTATGTAGAGAACTGATGAACTCTACTGCAAACAGGGGAGATATATTTGTCTCTCCATATGTTTCAGCTCAGGAAGCACTAGGTGGCCTTTTTTGAAATTTGAAATGGGTGTGATCTGTGTAGGTTCCACCCCCACCCCCTCTTTTTTATATAATGTAACATCATATTATTCAGTAGGAATGATTTATTGTATAAATTATTCTGCTGGACATGGCTAATTTATTGGAAGTAGGACTCAAAAAATTTGTGACACAACTTTTGTATTGTAAAGTCTATTCCTTTGCAGTTTTCTCTCTCAGTTTTCCTCTTCTGCATTTTTTTGTCTGGTGCCATACCATCTTCACTATAGTCTGTCATTCACTGCATGGCATACTATAAGAATACCTTTTTTGTAAATGCATTTGAAAAACTGAAAAAAGCAACCATTAGCTTTTTCATGTCTGCCCACCTGTGTGCCCATCTGTCTGTCCACATGTGACAACTCAGCTCCCACTAGGTGGATTTTCATGAAATTTGATATTTTAGTATTTTCTGAAAATCTGTCAAGAATATTCAAGTTTCATTAAATTGTGACTAGAATAGCCAGTACTTTATGTGAAGACTATTATAAATTTTTGATCATATCTTGCTCATTTCTTCTTAGAATGATAAATGTTTCTGACAAAAGTTGCAGGGAAAATCAAAACACCCATTTTATTTGCAGTAACTTTTTTCAGAAAATTGTGTTGTTTATGAGATAATGTGGAAAAGTAATGTAGAGCCAGACAGGTCACAGGTTACAATGTAATGCAGAGCAGAAAAAATGTGATTGGCATGTTAGATAACTAAGGTTAGAATACAGGTACACAGTCATAATATTTAATAGTTATTGGTTCATAATTGATTAAGTTGTTCTGCTCTTATCAGAAGTTTTAACAGCAACACTTACAAAAAAAATGGAAACTGTGCAGCGACTTACTTGTTGTTACATCCTTTTTAGCCAGATTGTGTGTCAAAAGAAGGCCATGAACAAATGAACAGTCATTGTTTCATTGCACCATTGGGCACTATTTTGAAGGCCTATGTACATTTTATTTTTGGCAGAGGCATAAGTTTGCCATACGTGGGCTGATCATTTAATTCCAGGACTGATTTTTTTGTGAATGAATGAGTAGACTTAATGGCTAGTTGGTCTTGTCTCCTTCGAAGTAGTGTCCTTGTTATTGTATGCACTTATTCCAGCGCTCCTGCCACTGACGAAAGCACTTCTGGTTGTCACTTTTTATAATAGCCCTTAGTTGTCTCGTCGCGTTGGCTTGAATATCTTCAACGTAATCGAATCTGCGACCTTTCATTGTTTTCTTCAGTTGTGGGAACAAGAAGTCACACGGAGCAAGGTCAGGGGAGTAGGGAGGTTGTGTTTTGCCAGAAATTCATTTGTGGTGACAGCCCTGTGGGCAGGGGTGTTGTCATGGTGCAGGATCCAGTTGCCGGAGCGCCACTTCTCAGGGCAATGTCTGCGCACAGCGTTGCGGAGGCATTGCAGGACTGTTTTGTAGAATTCCTTATTTACCGTCTGTCCTGTAGGGACGAACTCATGATAAGCTAGCCCGTCAATGTCGAAGAACGCAATCAACATGGTCTTGATATTGGACTTCACCTGCTGCGCTTTCTTCGGTTGAGGAGATGATGATGTGCTCCACTGGGAGGACATTTGCTTTGTTTCCCGGTCATACCCGTAAACCCAGCATTCGTCACCAGTGATAACCAAGGACATGAAGTTGGGATCATTTTGGGCTCGATCACGGAGGTCAGTGCAAATTGACACGCAATCGTTCTTCTGTTCCGCTGTTAGGAGATGGGTACAAATTTCGCTGTTACATGTCTCATTCGCAAATCTTCAGTTAGAATTTTCTGGCACGTACCGAATGCTATTCTAACTTCCTCTGCAACCTGTCTGATAGTCAGACGTCGGTCAGCATGAATGATTTCTCACACACGTGCCACAGTCTCCTCGGTGTGGGAGGTGGAAGGCCTGCCTGTACGGGGGTCATCTTCAAAGGATCGGCGTCCAGTTTTGAAATAGGAATACCACTCAAATGTCTTTGATCGACTTAGGCAGGACTGTCCGAAAGCTGCTTGCAGCATTTCATACATTTCAGCACCAGTTTTCCCCAGACGGAAACAGAAATCATTGCACACACGCTGTTGTGCTTTCTCCTCCATCATGAAATGCGATGCACACTGCTGTAGACGTTCACCCAAGGGTCTCCACAGAGCTAATGCGACCTCCGGTTTTGCACATACACTTGCAAAGATTTGCCACATGTCCCACTCTGTTGCCATTTCGCTACATATTATAGTTTCCCGGAAAAAAAATCAGTCCCGGAATTAAATGATCAGCCCACGTAAAAGCATTGCTGTGCCTCACTCAATATTTTATTTATATAGTTGACTGTGGCGTGTAGCTCAGCAATACACGCAGAATGCAGTGTTGTTTTCATCTGCAACAGTCCGTTAGATGAACACATCACAACATTGCGTTATACGAATATTTCCTGTCTTGTTTTAAAGTTCACTGTAGTGGAATGCATCCTGTTTGGTTAGTTCCTAAGAAAGATAGAGTTTTTCAGTTGGCACAGCTCTGTTCCTGTATTTACTATAACTTTGCATGATTATTCAAAGGACTGTATGTTTTGGCTTACACTGGTTGGCCATCTTCAGGTTGCCTTGTAAGAGTACAAAAGGATATAAATGGTTTGAGGCTAGTAGGCCGTACTTTGCCCCATTAAGTATACAGGTTTGTATTGATATTTTGGAATTTATTACAAAGTTGAAGATTAAGTACCCAGTGAAACTTCCCATATATTGATGATAGAGCTGGTGCAGATGTTAAAGTAATTTATAAAATTTGACTTGTTTAGATACCTGCTTGATGGTGTAGGCTTATATTTCTGTTTATATAATGTTTATTAAATTTCGCTGTTAATATCATGTATCTGAATAGCATTCAGCCACTGAAATGTGGTTGTGAGATGAATGTACATGTTAAGTGTGAAGATTATCCATGATAAGAGTCAATATTATCATTTCCTTTCCCAGTTTCTATGTCCTGCGATCACCGTTATGTTGGTTTTGTGGATTGTTTTCTGTCAGTTATTATAGAATGTATTTTGGTGTGTAACTCATTTAGGAGTATGTGTATTAACGTGTGTTGTTGGCTGTATGTACTGTATAGAGCCAACCACACAAACTCATACTTCATTGCTAAATCTCCCATGCATTTGGAGTGCATCTGGTGTTGTTAGTGTTATTATCATCATCATTTGAAACATTGTCCATCCCTTGTTGGTATCACAGGTCTCTTGCCTCCTTGTGAATAATGTTAGAGACTTTTCCATGTTGTCTGTTACTTGTGAAAATTGTCCTTCGGTTAATTGCGTAAGAGCAGCAAATTTGGTTTGCATAGACATAATTATGTTTAGAAAACAAATCAGTGCCTTGTGTCACATTTTACATACACCAACCATGTGTAATCACAAATCATTCACTTTTTTTAAGTTTTTATCATGATAAACTTGATAAAATGAACTTGTCTAATTTTATTTCCTCTTTTTTTTATTTTTTGTATAATTGTTGTATATAGTGTACATGTTCACTTGCAGAGTGCAGATGTGAATTACAGTGCAGCCTGATAGCATTTTAATAGGATACTAAGCCAGCTTGCACTCTTACCTCATTTTGTTTTGTGTTTTGTTTGTGTAATTCTGCTGTTCCTGTGTTTTTGTATATTTGTGTGCTTGTGTTGCTTTCATAATTGACCCTGTGCTGTAATGCATGCAGATTGGTAAATTGAATAATAATTATTCTATTGCCTTGACACAATTATATATCTGAAACCATATTTCTGTGGTTTGTATCAGTGTTGTTGCAGCTATCCCGTGGTTACAATGCATAGTAATTCTATTGTGTTGTTGTTGTTATCATTGTCGTCATCTTCATCATCATTTGGTGCTGCTGTTGCCATTGTTGTCATCATCACTATTGCTTGTCTTGACCTTATTTACTGTGTCATTTTATTGCTACATTTCTAAGCTCACCATAATGGATGCAGTGTGAAATATTGAAGTACAGTTTGAATTGACAACGTGATTGTGCTCTGGTAGAAACTTTACTGATGTCCCAGTACTCACAGTGCTATTGCGTGTTCATTGTTTAGTAAGCTGGTATTTAAGAAACTTAAGATGTATTAATTTTTGTATTATTTTATACAATGAACCAACGTAGTTCGTTAGTGCCCGTGCAACAGTTGCCGCAGCAAACACAGTCAAATCCTGCTGCAGGAGTAGCACTGTCATTAACTGCTGCAGCAGCTACAGCAGGAAGAGACATGCAAACAGCTGGTAAAAGTGCAATGCAGCAACATCCTCAACTGCAGCAACATTCCACAGATTACCAGCAACATGCTGACAGGCAAATGCAATTGGTTTGTATTTATTAAGGTCATTTATTAGCCAGTCTTTGTACAGTAAATTTTTTCTTTGATGCAAATTATGTAATGTGCAATGTAAGAAATATTTCTTTCAGTTTTTAAACCAGTAAGGAGCAAATGTTATGTGTTGTGCAGTTCAGTGCTGGATCATGTTTGTCACTATGGTGGATATATATAGGCACCCATATTGTCAGTATAAGTTTGTTATTAAAACGAGGCACAGTGAACAATACTGGAAATGGAAATGATTGGGTTATAGATTCACAACTCATCCAAATTGCACGTACATTATTGGCAGTGAAGGGGTATTTATTTTGGTTATGAGTTTATAGTTGTAAATATACTGCTAGTCCTGTGAATATGAACACTTTCATTACATTTGTCATTTTTACATGGTTTAAATTTTACAGTGAAGAAAAATGAACTACCATGAAAGAGTTAAAATTAAAAAGAAATACAAAAACATCTTTTTCCCCTCCCTTAATAATTATTGCACTGAATGTGAAGCCTGTGTTCTTTAGTGTGACGGACCAAGTATTTTAGTAAATGGAAGTTATCTGAAATAAACTCCCAAATTCATGGCCAGCATCACCTAAAAATCAGCACAGGAATAGCAATTGCTTTTATGTTTACTGTATCAAGACACATCTAATGTTACAGCCTCACAGTATGTACCCCAGTACCATATAGTGTTACAGTCTCATATATATTCAAACAACATCTAATGTTACAGCCCATGGCATTTCCCTCCTCTTCCTCAAGCACCTCTCCTATACATCCAGATGTGAGGCTTAAAAGGCTCCCTTTCTATGATACGATGGCAGAACTCCTTCAACCATCAAGCCTTGGTATGCAGAGTATACTATTTCTGAATTTCAATATGAATTAAGGGAATTGAAGCATGTGTGTAGGAGCCACAGTCACTAGATGTGGGAGCTGTAGTGCTGTGGTGATGTGCTTATTGCATGCAACATTGTATTTGTTTCATCTGATTCTTCTTATAGTTTATGCTGCATCACATGTAAATGCACTGAAGGCAGTGTACTGTTTGCATATCTTGTGGAATTGCATGTAGCCATTGCAAACGCCATGGCAATAGTTTAATTTGTTGATATATTTTGTGTTACATCTTGTGTTTATTGTAATCAGCAAGGTTTACATGTGTTTTTTTTTTGTCATTGCTGTCTACACAGCATTTAGAGTGTCTTCACTTGAAGAGCTTGGTCTCTCATGGTAGGGAAAGAACAGAGACTGAGGGTGTTCAAGAATAGGGTGATGAGGAAGATACAGGCGAATGCAGAAAATTTCTTTTGAATTATCCTTGTACACTGAATTAATTTGTGCAGTAAAGGAAAGACCAACATGCTGATACATATACATGACACTGTAAACCATAAAATTTTTGATTGGATGCACTGTACACTGAGTGCAGTCCAAAAGTTTTAGGACTGATTTTTTTAAAAATCAAAAACACATGAGAAAGACACTTACCCTTCTTCTCTTTCTTCCCCTTCTTCTTCTCCTCCTTCTCCCTTTTCTTCTTCTGCTTCTCATTCTTCTCCTTCTTCCTCTTCTTCTTCTCCTCCTCCTCCTCCTTTTTCTTATCTTTCTTCTTCTTTGCATTCTCCTCCTCCTAATCCCCCTCTTCTCTTTTTCCTCCTCTTCCTCCTTCTTCTTCTTCAAAATAAGCTCCATTGGCATATATATGGGCTTTTGCGCAGTCATATGTTTTCTGAAAAACTGTCAAAAACTCCTCTTTTTGAACCTTCTTTAATTCATCATTTACAGTTTCTTGGATCTCAGCAATATCTGCAAAGTGGCGTCCTTTTAACTTCAGTTTCAGCTTCGGGGAACAGAAAATAGTCTGGCGGAGATATATCTGGAGAGTACGGGGGGTGATAATGATTGTACCATTTTTTGGTAAAAAATTGGGAAACACTTGCAGCTTTGTAGGTGGGCGCATTATCATGCAACAAGAAAAAATCTCAAGGGCAGAACACAGCTGGACGAACCCGTTGAATGCACTTCAGGAAGCGATCAATTATTCCTTTATAAAGTTTGCTGTTTTTTCCTCTGGTATGAATTCTTTGTGCACTACACCTTGAGAGTCAAAAAAAATTGTCAATATAATCTTGTTGCGGGATCTTTGGAATTCAGTTTATTTGCTGAAGGGATGTCTCACCAAACCATTCAGAACTCTGTCGCTTTGTTTCGGGGTCATAGGCAAAACACCAGGTCTTATCTCCTGTAAAACTTTTGTTTAAAAAATTTTTGCCTGCATCGGCCATCGCGATAATGTCTTGGTCAGATATGACTCGATCTTCCCTTGGTTCAGGTGTCAAGGAGCGTGGGACAAAATGTGCACACAACTTTCTCTTTCCCAAATCCTCTTTCAGAATCCGAAGGAATACAGTCTTGGGGATGTTCAAAGATTCTATCATTCTCGATGCGATTCGACGGTCATTTTTGACAAAATTTTATGGCAAGTCTCTGTTCATTTCTGCCATCCATGACGTGTAAAGCAAAACTGACTTTACAAGAGAAGTTATAACTCATACACTGTCAAAGATAAAGAAATGAAACTTGGTGTGTGAATGGTTGTTAGTTGATAAGTAGTGGGTTAGCCATTAGATCGCTCTAGTTCTGTTATTTTAAAAAAATCAGCCCTTAAACTTATGGAATGTGCTGTGTATGTTATGTTGGTTCTAAGGATTCAAGTCTCCTGGGATGTGATGCTGTATTTTTGGTTGAGTAGTTCCCAAAATCTTGAAGGGTTATGGTGCAGTCATCTGCAGGTGTGAACAGTGCAAGAAGAACAACAAACCCAGTGACACGGCATCACATCACAGAAGACCTGAATCCTCAGGAACACCAAAGCACTTGCTTAGAATTGGGTTGCATTTTGAGGTCAGCAATCAATGTTTTAGCAATTGTCTGTTGTTTCCGTGTCTGTCCATCACAGTTTATTACTGAAATTTATGAATACATGTCCTTGTTACACAGTTCCACAAGGCACACAGAAGTTACAAGAGGCTAAGTTTGTATTCTACCTAACTTCTCAGCAAGTCATGCATATTGTCCGTTCAGGAGATAAGCAACCTGGCAGAAAGGTGGAGTACACAATCCAGGTAACGTAGTACTATTGTGGGTACTTCAGAATGTGTGTGCAGTGGACTTGAAACATGTCTATGATGTGTTTTTGTGTTTTAAGTACTGTTTGGCAATTTTTTCCACTTAATAAAAAATCTTTCATGAACTGAATTTCAGTCTGTCTTGAAAACTAAAATATTCTGTAACTCAGATCCATAATTATATGACACAGGTGAAACATACTTTTGTTAAAAGAGATAAATATTGCTGTGCTTCCTGTCATTAAATTGGTGGTGCATAAGAAAATGTAGACTACTTTTTACATAGAAATTCCACTGTAATTGTCTTGGTTGCACAAGTGGTTAGATGTTTTGGCTCTGGTTTTCATAGTGTAATGAATCAGTAGTGTGACTCATTGACTGCTTGTACACTTTATAAGAAAGTACAGAATTCTTGTAGACAGACGTATTGCCTGATTATTGGCTCTTTTTGAAAGCCATTTTGGTATTTTTTTTGGCAGAAATGTGTGTCGTGTGAATAAGGTCTCTTTGCTGGGTACATGTTTTGACAGCTTTGGTTTTTCACTTTACACTACTGCTGTACCACTCTCATGGGTGGTCGGATGAGTAAGCTGCAATAATAGAATAAACGAGTCATCAGGAATGACCCAGTGACATATGCTGGTCTACGAGGTATTTGGAGATACATGCTTTAGTGCCTTATGTTATGTTTTACAGGTGCAGATGAGATTCCGTCTGCTTGCATCATCTTGTGAGCAGGATGACTGCTTTCCACCAGGCATCTGTGTGAAAGTTAATGGCAAGATGTGCCCTCTGCCTGTAAGTAAGAAATACTGGTATTATAAAGGACATGATTTGGATGACACAACTGTATTATTGTATTATATACATTTAGAAATATAGTACATGTTTCAGCTTATTTGTTCTAAGTCGGTGTCTTTCAAATGGTGACATGCATGCTGCTCGTAGTAGGCGGAAGGTCACCTGGTGGTGTGTGGATGAATATCAGCTTTTTTTTTATAAGTAGAATTTATAAGCTTTAATTGTACTATTACGATTATTTTAAATGTGTTGAAATGCAGAGAAAAACATTTATAAAGTGTATACCAAGGTACTGTTTCATTGTTCAAATATAAATACAGAAACCCATTCCAACAAACAAACCTGGTGTTATACCAAAGAGGCCACCTCTTCCGCTGAACATTACGACCCTGGTACAGCTGCGTCAAAACAAACCAAACCGCATTACCGTGACTTGGAATACAGAGTGTGGAAGTGACTATGCTATAGCTGTCTACCTGGTTCGGAAACTGACATCCTCAGAATTATTACAAAGACTGAAGACTCAAGGTGTAAGGCATTCAGATTTCACAAGGCATCTCAGTAAGTATATTGAGTTTGTAGGTTTTCAGTTTTCTGTGGTGGATGTTGCTGAGATCATACTTTTTCCTCATGTGAAACATGAGTGACAATGCACTAGAGTAACCAACTGGCCATTGACTGTTGACCAAGCTGAGTGCCTTGTTCATTTGTGTTCTTAGATGTTATGCCAAATAGTTTGGTTGATGGGTGCCGCAATGTAATGTCATATGCTATGGTTGATGGGTGTTTCTTTACTTAACTTATATACTCAAATGAAAGACTATGTTTTTTCCCCCCTGAATTTGGAACTCAAATATGTGAGTTCATCTTCAATTCACATATGAAGTGCCAAACTGCACTTCACCTTTGGGAAAGACCCTGCCACCCACTGAATAGGAGCTTGGGCATGTCCCAGAGCTAGTCTGGATGCTTTGGAAACTGAACCACGATTTCCTGGTTGTCCAGCCTACATCCTAGTCACTAAGTGCATGAATTTCTGTTCATCACTAATAGTGCACAAAAAGTAATTTAAATAAGTCAGTTGTTATGATCTAAGTAACTGAAATATCTTTTTCAGTAATGGAAAAACTGTCTAACGATGCGGACTGTGAGATATCCACTACATCATTAATCGTGTCCCTAGTATGCCCGCTTGGTCAGATGCGGATGACCACACCTTGCCGTGCCTCCACATGCTACCACCTGCAATGTTTTGATGCCTCTGTGTACATTCAAATGAATGAACAGAGGCCAGTATGGATGTGTCCAGTATGTAACAAGCCAGCAGTGTATGAGAACCTTGCCATAGATGGGTAAGTGCTAATTACAGGCTTATATCCTGTGTAAACTGCATTTTATTCACCCTAAAACAACACAGGTTTATTTTCATTCACATTGTCACCTTGACATGTATGCTGCATGCTTTGGCCTGTACTAAGTCCATCCTCAGACATATCATTACAAAACCTTACAAGGAAGATATAATAAGAATCTTAGGGGCCCTTTCTTTACACTCATCTATTTTTGATAATGTTAAAAACATAAAATATGAAAAGTATGAAACCTAAACAATTTTGGAAATGTATGTGTAAAGGCTTTTTAATATATTTTGTTCTTTGTGTATTGTGGTAAGAGTCCATATTAAAATTCTTATACGATTTTGTGTATTCCAATTGGCGTTGCATGGTCTCATGTACTATATTCTTTTATAAAATTCTTCTTTGAATTCTGTTCACAAAACGGCCAGGATGTAATTGAAGGTGGTGGTGTGAAGTGATGGTAAGGTGGTGATGCAACAGTTTACCACTTTAAGTTATGTCCTGGTGCAAAATCTGCAAACAGAATTCAAAGAAGAATTTTATAACAGAATACATGAGACAATGCCATGCCAATTAGAATACGCAAAATCATAGAAAAATTTTAATAAAAAAGTTCCTACTACAATACACTAGGACCAATATACAATAAAAGTCTTTATATATACATTTTAAAAGTTATTTAGGTTCCATACTTTTAAATTTTGTTCTTTGATGTTTTAACAAAATGCAAGATGGTGACTAAGCAAAGGGCCCATTAGATTCTTGTTATATCATCCTTGTAAGTTTTTTGTATGGACCTGCCTGAGGATGACCTTAGTACAGATCTAAACATGAGTCACACATGTGAAGGTGATAATTTGTATTAAAATAAACCTCTGCTGTGTTAGGCTGAATAAATGTAGTTTATTAAGTAATAAACATTATGGGATGGTTGAATAAAGGTAGACCAACTTGATGACACTTGCTTTATTATGCCAATTTACTGCTCAACATGTTTCAGATGTTAATACATCCATCTTCAGGAGCTTGCGACTACTTGTTGCGTTGTTGTGTAGGTTGACTTGAGGCGTGTTGGTGTTATGTAGCGGGACTGGCTGTTGGTAATGTGGTATCCGAGTGCAGGCTGAACCACTACTCGGATACCACATCACCAACAGCCAATCCCGCTACATAACACAAACACGCCTGAAGTCAACCTACACAACAACGCAACAAGTAGTCGCAAGCTCCTGAAGATGGATGTATTAACATCCGAAACATGTTGAGCAGTAAATTGACATAATAAAGCAAGTGTCATCAAGTTGGTCTACCTTTATTC
>Ga0131853_10003315_pt1 | contig 28905 bp, 14 predicted proteins | sample TergutLab28metaG_FD_92764 | JGI IMG/M metagenome (GOLD analysis project Ga0131853, IMG submission 92764) | Labiotermes labralis P1 segment gut microbial communities from Petit-Saut dam, French Guiana - Lab288 P1 (version 2) (version 2) | ecosystem: Host-associated > Arthropoda: Insects >... | reverse complement strand
GGCCATTATCTCCGTAACCGTTCAACTTTGGATATAGGTGTTTTGGGTTATATCGGTATACTTTAACATAAGGAACACTCTCCCGAAGTCTGGCACATTCCTCCTGGGACACCCTGTATAGCAATTGTAATAGATACGTGAGATAGGAATTTATTCAACAGGAAAGAAGAATTTCCAAGATCTGCTGAAAATTCGTTATTAATAATTACAGTAGTGTATAGTGAAAGCGCCTCATGTAGAGTGGGTACCGGAGCTCTTTTCCGGGTTTAAGGGGGACGAGGCGTGGCGTTGACCTCCCACCCCTATCTAGCGCTGAGGTTAAGAATGAGTAGAGCTATACTTATACTCCGTCTTTTTGCATGCTTGGCATGTTATGGGGAGACTTTTGCCTTTAGAGTGCAATTGGCTACCAGTTGTAATGTCTTCAGTTTACAACATCATTTCATGTACTTGATTACAACATTTTATATTCTCAGATATTAACCCGTTAAAAGTTGACATAAATCTGAAATATATTTAAAGACCCAGTACGTACCGCGCAGGAAACACGCTATCTTGGTTATAAAAACCATTCCGTAGATGTTCCACAGGGAAATAATTGCTTTTTGTTCTGAGAAGTACAGAACACGTAAATGTGCTCCGTGGGTAGAGCGTAGAATCTGCAAATGTTAAACCTGGTATTAGTAAATAAAGTAACCGCTAGGCTTGGAAAGGTTAAATGAATAGCTAGAGGTGCCCGCGCTGGAAACTGCAGTTCCTGTTTCTTCAGTCTTCTGACAACGGTGCTGTAATCGAACGTTGAGGGTTCCACATTGTGGTGTGTTTTCCCTAAGTGGGGTTCCTTCGTATTCCACCAATGGCACTAGTTTCGATTTCCTTCCAGCAATGGGGGTTTTTCCCAAGTGGTTCTTTCCTGCATCCTAGCACGATTGGAGGGGGGCTGAGATGCCTTGTATCCTAGCATAGCTCTAATTTGACTTTCCCCTGAGAGTTGATTTTTGTTGTATCCCAGCAACGGCGTTAACGTGGACTGTCCCCGAGTGACGGTCGATGCACTAGTTTAGAGTGCCTAATTTTTGAAACAGAAGAAGTCAGTTTGCCAAGGGCTGTCCCTCCAGTACGACCAACGTTTGTATTTGGGCTTAAAATTAGGCCATCATCGTCACTTCCTCGCACATCCTCTCTAATTCCTTAGTTGCCAATCATCCTATCATTTGACGTTATAGTCTGCATGACAGCGTCGTTAAACGGTAAGGAAGTAAGACGTGAACCTCATGGCTCTGGACGTTACGTTAATATAGACAATAACAGTAAATGTAGTAAGACTAAGACGGACGCCCAAACTTGTGAGTTGGAGCCATAACACCCCGTTTTTCGAAATCTAGGAATCACAGTAATTAATACTAGCCTAAGTAACCACAATAATGGGGGTTGACATAAATTTTGTTATCATGTTTATCAGTTCATATCGAGCAAGATGAGAAATGTGTAGACATATTTTAAAAAGGTAAAGTTTTCCCGTTACAGGCCCGGCGTGGCCCAGAGGGTGCGTAGAGGTATAGCTCTACTCTTCCATGACCGCGGCAGTAGAAGGGGCGAGTGGTCACCAGCACGCCCCGGCCGCACTTTACCCCCGGGAATGACCCGGACCCATTTTACAGGAGCCTGGGTGTGTGGACATATAGGGTTAGAAAACCTGAAGGAAAGAGACAACTTGGAAGACGTAGTATTAGATGGAAGGATAATATTTAAATGACTCTTAAATAAATAAGGCGAGGGTGTGGACTGGATTCATTTGGCTCAGGACAGGGAGAAGTGGTGGGCTAGTGTGAACACGATAACGATTCTTCGGCTTCCATAAAACATGGGGACTTTTTGAGTAGATAAATACTTACAAGCGTCGGAAGAAGCATTTTACCTATGGAGTTATTTTTCATATTTATTCGAAACACACGAGCGCCCTGAGGATGTGAAGGTTCAGAAACTCTTTAATCAAGTAGAGTTGGCACCTTTCTAACCTTTTAAATCGTGTGCATGTTTAACAGCATTAATATTTTCCGAAGGCACATTGTAGTGCATACTGCAACAGCTGAATTATTGCTGGAATTTAGGTAGAGATACAGCTGAGCTCATAATAACCTTTTAAAACCTACTGGTTACGTGATGCACCAACCAGTTTAACATTCAACAACTGTATGCTCTGCCTTCTCTGTAGTTGTGTTTTGTATTTATCTGAGAACAAACAGCGACTTGTGTCACTTACAGCATAAACTGATTGTAACCGAGTTGAAAAGTGTTTATTGCGCGGTACGGACTGGGCCTTTAAATAAAGCAGTCTGCGCTTCGTCTTTAAAGGGATAAAATACGGCATTTTTTTATCGTCGAAATGCTGGCCGTAGAGCGGACGACATCATTTCCGCATAATAATTGATGGTGCCTTCCGCTCAGTCCGGCGATAAAAAATGCTGTCAGTAGTACACCAGAAATATTAAATTTACGCTGTTGTTTGCAAGTCACAGTTTGTTTTATTTTTCCATCTTGTAGCATTCAGTATACGTTTGAATTTATATATTGCCATTGTTTGTCGAAGCTCTGTCAGTGATCGTTTCCCACCACGCCCTTTCATTCGGATAGTTACACATTTATAGGAGATGAAAGTCAGTTGCAGTACTTTCGTAATCCTCATGGTAGGTATGTTATGAAGCAGGCAAGGGGAAGGTAATCTAAGAACTGACCCCAGAACTTAGGCCTAAGGGGAGTGCTAATTAACGGTTTCAGTATAAATTGTGTCTCAAAAATAAAAAAAAAAAGTGGCTGAAGGGTTAGATTCACTCCCAAGGGAAACATCAATTTACAGGTTTTTTTATGAAGTTAAAAATATCAGAGGTTAAACATTTTGCCTTTTTATTAACACACTCTGTTCAGGTTCGAAACGTATGCTACTGTAAAGGTCGTGTGTTTTCCTATAGGCTAGTGGTGGTAGAGATATAAATTACAGACACACACACACACACGCACGCATGCACGTACCTTTGCATGTACACACTACGCTTTATTTATATCTCTACGTACAATTTACCCAGTCTGTGTCGTGTCTCACGGTGAACTGCTTGCCTTGCAGTTCTCACTGGCATTGCCAGGTGTTTTGTCAGGTGTCAGGTGACGTGAGATTGTGGTGCTCGTACGGCAGACATCCCGGTTGGCCAGGTGTACTAGTCAGCAGAATTTACTAGTTGCGTCCCGCTGTCAGTTTTCATATAACGGCCGTGTATCAGTTGCGTCCGAGGCTGCAGACGCTGGGGTTATTTTTTGCATTCCGCGGTTGGTTTTCAGTTATGACAGTTGTGTACCAGTTGCGTCCCACGCTGCTGGAGGGAAGATGGAGCCAGTGAAAGTAGATAAAGTGATAAGTAGTGAAAAAAGGGAAAGATCTCCTTGTCATAACGGGCTTCAAGATCCGTTTCCAAAATAATCCTGTTGAGAATATGGAAAGATGGTTCTGTCTTAATAAAAAATGTTTATGCTATATAAAGTGAAATGAAAGTCGATAGATTTTCGGGTGAGGGAGGAGGGGGGGGGGTAATTTGGTGCAGAACATTGATAAAAAGAGCGACACCGGCTTAAACCGACAGATATTAGGTAATTCTGTCAAAAGGAAAGCAGTGGAGGACTTGTGTGAAAGAACGCGGAAACTGATACGCAAAGAACTACAAAGCCAGGGCTTGGACACTGTCACACATACACACCGACACATTAGGGGGAGCATTCATAAAACACGCTCCTCCCAACTCCTTCTTCATCCAACAAATACTGAAGATACTTACGAAAGCAGTAAGTGCTGTGCAAGTGTTAACAACTGAGAAAGAACAGTTTTTGCTTGCTAATGGCACGGCAAGAAATATTGTAATATTTTCCTGAAAAACTAACGCACAGTTCGTTGGCTCAGTTGATGTACTTTACGCTGACGGGACATTCATATCAATGCTAAAGTTTTTCAACCAAATAGTTTCAAGTTCCTGGACTCAACAGTGGTCACTGTGTTCCACGTGCATTTTTCTAACTGACCAATAAACCTCAAACGTCATATGAGGATGTGTTCAGATATACAGTAGCAGAGGCTTGAAAACTTGGTGGGAATGTTTGTCCAACAATTGTTTATGCCGACTTCGTATCCGCCATGCACAGTGCACTGACAACAGTGTGGCCGAACTGTGAAGTTAAAGCACTTCGTATCCATTTCGGATAGTGCTGTTGGAGGACAGTGCAATCTTTGGGACTCAGCCAGCAGTGCGGAGAGGATTACTCTGAGGTAAGTTTGTTTTTGAAGAAAGTATTGGGACTCCTGCTTGTACCAATAACGGTAGTCAGTGGTGCTTCGCGTTTGACTTTACTTCTAGTCTTCCAAGTTACAGGCGAGTGACAATTTAACGACCAACTTCTAGGACAGTGTTTTTTAAACTCTTTGTTCGCAGACCTCTTTTGGCTTCGAAAAATAACCACAGATCCTCACATTCTTTCTCAAATAGTTGTAGTGTCCGAATGAGTATACAGAATTAAATCGTTCTAGCTCATTATTGATTTTAGATAGCAACGAATACAACTGGCAGCGTACCTAACATTGCGTTGAATGATTTGACCTTAATGAAACTGACGCTCGCTTTGTGGGTACATGGGCTTTCTTTATTGGATATTCTAACGGTCGTACGAAATAAATACATCGCCAATTAAAGAAGTTTCATGATTGTATTTAAGAAAACACTCATCGTTCATTTCAAAATAAGTAAACTTTAGAGTAGCCATTACATAAATGTATCCACAGAATCCGTGGGAATTGTTCGCGGATCCCTTGGAATCCCCAGAGCACACTATATTTACTCAGGCTCTATTTTTCCTTCGTCTCTTGGTTTGAATGTTCTGCATTATCGTTGAGGACCGCAAACATATCGCTCGCTGAAAGCAACAGTGGCACAACCCAAAAATTGCCATTTGGAGTTAATACTACGATTGGGCTCAAAAATATAACTACTACATCTGACAATACCGGCACGCTTTTTAGTCAAAACATTGCCTGCTAGATGCTGTTATTATCGGATTTAGTTGTTATAATTTTAGCTCAGATGTAGTATTAACTCCAAATGGGCAATATGTGAATGTTCCACTATTGCATTCAGTGAGAGATATGTGAGTCATTCCATGCACATTTCAATGCACTGTTTTACAGTGCTCATTCTGTCGTTCTTGTACCTGCACTGCAAAAAATGTTGAATGAGACCATCATCAAAATGAGAAGTGTCACTACACGGAAACTTACAATATCAGCAACCGTTAAAAAAGAGGGCCTCATCTCTTCAAAGACAGAACAGTACGAGGTTATCCTGATTTAGAGAACCGAATCTGTTACACTGGTGCATTATAAGTTTCTGCCAAACATAGACTTATATGCATATTCGATGTCACTTGCCAGTTCCATATCTCTGCGTATTGTACAAAATATAACAGACAGTACGATGTCAGACTCGTTGGTACGTGCGCACGGCTACTAAAAAGTTCCATTTATTTTAATTATTTTCTTCAGAACATAACAATAACCTGAAAAGGACGATATGAGACACACAGTGTGCCTGCAATAATCCCTGAATTTTTTAAATACGGCTTAAATATTAGACAATACCATGGCATAACAACATGGTTTCTTTTCAGGTGCATTGTCAGTGTCATTCGACACTTCTGTATGTGTGCATGTAATTCTACATAACGTACAATAAAACCGTGTGAACGCCTTCAATTTGTTGGAAACTTTGTACATTCATTCTCTTCTGCGGTGCAATTCATACGTGCGATTGACAGTTCCGGCCACAACTGATTCACGTGAAGCAGATAGTTTGGAATGCAGCTGATACACTTTCTTAACCTAGGGACGCAATTCGTACGTCCCCCACTGCTGACTTTCGGCACAGGTCTGCTGTACGACGCTGTTACATATCAGGAAGTGCTTAAAGAGTTTTCGTCTTGAAACTGTGTACCGTGCATTTTGCATATATTTACGACACGTAACCAACAAATGGACAGTATTTTTCATAATTGTATCTACAAAACGCCTACATGTTTCGATGCTTCAATCCATCATCTTCAGGGAGTTCTTCTGTTATAACAAAGTTACATGCCAGTTAAAATGCAGTCCATTAGTACATACACTTAAATGTGTTAAAAGTATATCGTTACTAAGTGACTAATATAAGTCGATTTTACAGTAATATAAAGTGAGATAATGAGATAAACTTCCAATTAAATACAGTACATTGGTGCTCTTCTTGAAGCGTTTGCTTAAATTACATTCGTATTATAATGTAGGGGTGAAGGGGGGGGGGCTAGTTGGCTACAAGGGTAAGTTGTCACAAGGGTCATAACTCCCAATTACAGCGCAGAATAGCAACACCTGGAAGTTTGTGCTCTTCAATAACTTTTCCAGAGAGCGGTCAGCAAACGTCAGTGGTCTGTGAACTGTGAGTGAAGCGTGGTCTGGTGTTTTATTTTTTACAACACAAGAATTATTTTTCCCTTGCTGTATTAAATGTTTTGTGCTTAAAGTCTGGTTACAGCCACATGCGATATTGTGTCACCCTGAGGGTTACCTTCTTTTGGCTAACTTTGGGGCTAGTGAGAAATTTAGACGCGGTCAAAAACATAAAACGGTAGGCAAGGGGGCAAGTCAGCACGCGCAGCGTGGAGCTTGTTGGCTGGGTGTGACAACTTACCCCGCTTTCGATAGGTAACTTAATGGTTAATTTTTTAACAATCTGATTTTCTGTCTTAATTTTAAGAAGCTAAATAATGTGTACTTGCAAGAAGAGGTCAGATAGAGAAGCAACGCACGCCTTGATGCAGTGCTATGAGATGTGAGAGCGTTGCGAAAAATGGAACGTAAACAGGAAGCGGGCGAAGGATTTTCAGATTCATTTTATTTTGGAAATACACTGCACCAGGATATGACAGACTGATGTAAAAAGCACCTCATCAACACTGTCATTGAACACAGGGTACGTTCAACACATTTAACACGCGGTCCATCCATCTGGGTAGATGACGGAGGATCATTTTGTAAGATAATGCAAATCACTCCATAACACATCCCAAGCCTTCGAAAGAGAGACCAGTAGTTCTTTTGCTATACAACCACGATTTGCATTTGTCCATACAGACAGTAGAGTAGTGCAAGCATAGTGGAGTGGCTGTCCTCATCTTTCCTCCCCACTGCAGCCATAAAGTCCAGCCTCGTAACAAATCTGTCAGAGGATCGCTTACGACGTATGTCATCCTCACATATGATGCCTGCATAACTAAGCATCAGGTACAGCAGTGACAATTTGTGACATCCCTTGTGCCGTCAACACACCTTTGCATCAGACTTATTTTCCTGCAAATACCAAAGCAGGTTTCCAGGTTCTGGAGTTTACCTTTTCAGCGGGGATATTTTTAAAAATTAAGACTTTATGGAAGCTTAGGCTGCAGATAGAAGCAACGGTAAATTTCCTGCCTTTTCATGGTTCTCCCGCAAGATCATCATCTGCTGCAAAAATAGCAACACATCCTGCTTACCCAGAGGTCGTTCGAAACCTTCCAAAACCGTAATCAAAGAGAGTAAGAATGTAAACAGAACGAAAGAGCAATTGCCAGTTAGACTTGTTACCTCTGCCAAAGATGCTTCGACACCCAGTACAACGGAAGGCTCGGAGCAGATGAGCGAAGAACTAGGCGTAAAAAATGAAGAAACAGTAGCTGCCACATATCTGAAGAGAGATTCACAAAAGCAACGCAGAAATTTAAAAAAAAAACCAAAAATTCATGCAAGACTGACGAAGAAGATTCGGAGGATACTTTCTGCCTCTATTGTCTTGGCACATCTAGAGAAATGTGAAGAATACATTGATGGCTGTCCAAACAGTGTTTCCTTAAACTGCCAAACTGATGAAACTGGAATACTTTATTTAGAATGAAAACTTATATTGCTGGTGGTAGCCTAGTGTTATATTGAATTATCTTTTTTTTTTTTTGACCTCCTTTACCAATTCAATGAAATCTGTTAAATTTTGTTCCGAATTTTTTGTATTTTCCCACTATTTTATTGCCGCAATAACACACTGTTGTCATGTACAACATGTATCTGACACATTTGTTTTCTTAACCATTACATTAATTGTTATGTTTTTCTTTTACAACGTGAAAAGCTGGTATCTTGATTTTCTCTGTACTTTTACCTTATGCCATCTAACCCTGCCTGCGAGGCAGGTTGGCACATGTGCAGAGGTTACGGAAAACGCCTTTCCCTCTTCTTCCTTATTAATAGCGTCAAATTTGTGTAGGTCAGGTTGTAGCCCACGAGTGTTGCTACCCCTACGTGCTGTTGTACAAGGAAAATGTGAAAAAGTATAACGTGAAAAGTGTGCCAACTATCACCCCTATTCTCTACTGATCGTGTGTGATGGACTTATTTACATTCATTTATATTCGTGACTATATCCGTTAGAAGTCTGAACCTAAAATAAATTGCATGATTCAATGTAATGCATTGCAGTATATAGTCTAGTGGAAGTAATATGAATATGCAACCAGGTGATAGGCTTTCCCTGAGTTGTGAAGTTCGTAGCATGAAGGCCTATTGGTAACTGAGCTGGGGGTGGGAACTGGATTATGTAACATATTCTTAAGTACCGCCTTGTGGTGTTAGCTAGCGCGTAAATTGGCGAAATATAAAGGAAATGTCTAGGGATACCGGTAGTGTTCATGACAAGAAATGGGTCTAAAATAACAATACACTATTAATAATTAATAATAATAATAATAATAAGTCCCACAGGTTGAGAGTAGCTTTACCTATCGCACCCATCTGAGTAGGTGTCAAACTTATCTTGAATGCAAGGACGAGAACCGATCCTTTCCCTGATACTTAGTGTTTCATTTGTAATGCGCGACGATGGGAAAATTCCGTGACGTGAATGATTCCAAATTGTGATGTTCCGTTGTTGGAATCCTTAAGCAATGAAGCTCACTGCTCGCAAATTGCAATTCAGTTCCAATTTTATTTTTCGAATCTAGCGGCACTATTGAATTTCTGTTCTGCGATCAACGTAGGCCTCGCTAATCCTCAACAAACAGAATGTTTGTCAAGAATCATTCGGAAATAGGCCTGCTTCCTCATGATGTTTCTTTAGGAAACGATTTGAAATCTCATGTATATTCGTCACCGAAGTGTAAGAAACGTGAGTTCTCTATGTACCGTGTTACTTCACTTTTCATTTGGTAATATATTGGTTATTACTTTTCCCATAATTGCCTGCCGTGGATTTAGAATCGAGATACGAGGTAGTGCCTATGAAAAAGAGGGTCTCCAAGTGACGGCCGCCAGATACTTGAGAGCACAACCCTCATGCGACGGATGTCACACAAAGTACCGAATTGAGTGAAAGATAAAGCAAAGCTCTAGAAGACACCAATTGAATATTAACACGTATATTACTCATGTTCTTTAAAAGTTATAATGATCTAACGTAAATGGGAAGGGCCTATTGATATAGCCCGAAATCGTGAGATCGTTTCAGCTTGTGCATTGTTTTAAAACTCCATTTATTTTGATTATACCGTGGCTGTAATATTTCAGAGCTTAAGTTACGGGAGTTTCTCTTTAGAACTCCATGAAGCAGTCTTTCTTATGAAGCTAATACTAACGTAGGCAGTCAAGAAATTTCTTGCCTGTCATGGAGCCCGAAGCTTCTCTAACGAATTCACAGATGTTCACTTACAGATTCTGTCTTGATCCAGACGAATCAAGTCCGCACCAACACCGCATTTCCCTGAGATGTATTTTAATATTATACTCACTTTTGTTCCTAGGTATTTCAAGTGACCTGTTCCGTTTAGGATTTTCGAGCATAGATTTATATGCATTTCTCATATTCCCTCTGTGTTTGTGATACCCCATACTTGTTTGTGTTGGTTGTCTAATGCTCTTTGGTGTAGAACCAGTTTTGCCTTCGTAAGGACCATCCACGTTGGTGTAACACACAAGTCAAGTTATGAGTCTCTACATAGTACAGTCCCTCCCCCCCCCCCGCCTACCCACCCATCCGTTAACTGTTCTCTTCACGTCCGGGGCCATTTTTAACCTTTCATAATACAGGGGTGCTGATAAGTCCTTAGCCAGGATTGATAATTCTTACGTGAAAATTAAACATATAAGTTGCCTTTCATCCCTCTAAAGGTTCTTGAGAGTCTGCAGCAAGCATATATTATCTGATCTGAGCATTAGATTAGCTTCCAACGACACTATCAATTCCGTCCTACGACATCGGGAAGTAGGTCAAGCTAAGGACTTATCAGCACCCCGGTACGTACGTTTTAAGACCACCACTTGTCGTACACCCGCGACTGCTTATGTAGTAGATTCACCCTCATATCTGAAAGCCGTCTCCTCTGCCTGCAGCCTGAGGACTTGCCATGCTGAGGTAATAAGAGCATTATTTTTACACTATAATAAACGTGGATTACAATCCTATGTGTAAAGAAATTCCGTCGGAAGTCTTCAGTGTTATTTTCAAATATTAACTTGCAGTCCACGTCCCGTTACGCATAGTTGGAAACAATGCAAGGTCCAGAATGTTTGTTAGCAGACATGACCCTGCTCTTTTTCCACACGATTGCTCCACCTCGAACATTTTATTATGGAATATAATAACTAATTTTTGTCTTCCATCTGGCATGCTTTTTTCTGTTTTATTTACTAACGCCGTTCGTATATCGTACGTTTTAAATTTGTTCACCTTTCCAGTTTTTTGATTTACTGCTTGTCGATACGTGAGAATTGTTTGCCTGGACTAAATCCACGTAGCATTGTCAGGTAACTGCAGTGGGCGACAGCATATTGCTGAATGTTGTGAAAATGTGCGTGATGGTACACGTTTAATGTCACCTTCTGTAAACAGTTCAGTTTTTTCTTGTAAAGGTGAAAGGTAAAGCAATCCCTACGCAGGCCTGGACAGGCCTTTAAGGCTTCAGGAGGTTTAGGTTCCCAGAATTTCGAGAGAATCGGCACACGAAGGTGGCAAGGTCGTCGGTCCTACACAATGGCCACTCTTATCTCCCCCAGGAGATACCCATGGTACTCGTTCCTATTAGAGGCTGAGTCGACCCCAGTACCATAGTGCAGTCGTAAGGATTAAGTAAATAAAAAATCTGAATGGCGCCATCGGGAATCGATCCTACGACTTTCCAGCTTGTAGCGCAGTACTTCAACCATTCACGTAAGGGTACAAATTCATTAGAGAAACTTATTTACTACATGATTGGATGTGTAATATTCTTACTGTGTCCAATGGTGGTTGGAGAGTCGTAGACTTATGTGTGCCCTGCACGCAGTGCATAAAATAATAAGTATATTTCATCTTCGAATCTGCGCAGCGGATTTCTCTAAAATCTGGTGTTTGGGGCGATTAAATTACTCGTTCGCATCTGTCCGTATACTCCCAGCTTTATATGCAGTTCAAACGGGGATACTGTTTTTCTCAAAACTAAGTGAGGGTTCAAAAGCCTGATGAATAACACAAAGTATGAACTGGTTATGTTAAGTGGCTTTTACTCGTATTTAGAACAATTTTCGGTATGAGTTAGGCGTATCTAACGATATTCTGGGAATAATTACAGCTTTTGTTTGGAGCAGTTTCCGATATTAGGTAGGTATTCGTACAAAATTCTTGGAATAATTATGCATAGTTACACAATGTTGCGCGTATGTACTGTGTGGGGGGGGGGGAGGGTTTGAAGCAGTGTGGAGTCTATCTGTACATGTATGTGAAATAAATAAACACTTTTGGAAATAAATCTATGTGTATATGACAAGACAGACAGCTTGAAATAGCTATGTTTTTTGGTCCATGGAGTTGTGTTCCCTGAGGATGGTAGTGGCCGCCACCGAAACGTATCAGAAGGTAGCTTGACTCTATAAGTATTTTTGAGCCGTTATGTATGAATAATGCTGGATCAATTTGTAGGTAATAACCTTTGGACTGTACGGTGTGCAGTGTCACGAATAACGCATTGGAGAAAATGTGTTCCGCCTTACCGATCTTACTTTTTCGTAATAAATTTTGTGTCGGTTTCTAAGTTTGGAAATGCATACGTTAATGAACAACGGTAGCATACTGAGTACAGCGACTAGCCAACGGAATGGGTGACCGCAGACTCGATTTTCGAATTCTGACGGGGGCAGAGACGTTTCCTTCTCCACAGTGTTCACATCGGCTGTGGGTCCCACCTGGCTTTCCCATTCAGTGGGTATTAGGGGTTTGCTGTCCTCGAGTAAGATGGCTAGAACGTGAAGCTGACTACTCGCCCATTAGTTCCGACGTTAGTTCATGGAGCTATATAACTCCACCCGTGCGTCTTCATAATTCGTAGTTCTATATCACAGGTACAATCTTAACCGTTAACAAGTAACAAAACCGAATGCCTATCAAGAGTATCAGTTTCGTAAAGTAAAGGTTTGTTTTATTGCATAGGTATTATTTTGTGAATAAAAGGGTCCGCAATTTAAAAAAAAAGTTTGTTTTAAACAGTACAAATTATGTGATGATAAAGCACAATTCTAGCACACCCCGCCAGGCATTGTGTTACGCCCCAGTTGCGTTCTTGGAAAAGTGGTCGTAATTGAAAAAGACGAAAATAAAAAATGGCATTCCTTTAAGAAATAATGGAATAGGCAGGGGTTGGTGGCGGTAATACCAATGGCAGCCTGTTTATATGCGGTGTATGCACATATAATTATTATATTATTATTGTGTTACTGATTAATAATATATAAATATACAGTATTCATTTTCAGCCTATGTAAATTGTAAAACAGCTTGTGTACACTTCTTATGGACGGTACGTGTTCCTTATCGTCGTTGTCACAGATGCCTACATTCACTCTACCAGCCTTTACAACTGAGGTTTTTTCCTCCATTGGGTGTGTCATCGTGGTGTTTGTATACAGAACAAAACAAAATTCCAAATAAACAAGCCAAAGGGAGTTACACCAAAAATTAGAGAGCGAAAATTAAGAACTGTTGTAACTTGACAAGGGGCCTTAAATCAAAAAGGCATAAAAGAAACAGGCGTAAAACAAGACCTGAGTACATAGTGTTCTATGATTTTTCACACCGAGAGAGAGAGAGAGAGAGAGAGACAACGTGGATTTAACTAGCATGGGACATTTGGCATGTTTAGGAACATAATATCTCTTCTGGAAATGTACCAACATAAAGTTGACTTCCTTGTATAATACAGACCTTCGAAATGGGTGCCGGTTTTGGAAAGCAGTGTGCTGCGGTGCTAGAACGTTAGAATTTTTGTTGCTTTTGAACACTGTACTGTATGGAAAGTTGGTGGACAGCGGTAAGGGTGTCTAGACCGCACGACTAGTGTTTTGCTGAGCTACCCTTTCACGATAATTAAAAAGCGAATTTTCCATCTGGGATGTTGGCGATTCTCGCTATTAATATGCCATATAAAGTTACACTGTCGAATGTAATGACAATTTTTGTCTTTTCTGACTTCTTGAATGCTGATGTAGGATCGCAATATACTAACTTTCAAAAGGTAAAGTAGTCACTGCCACGCCATAAAGACGTATGGGGGAGCAGAAGTATAGTTCCATTCATTCAAAACCTCGTCGTTAGATAGGTGTATAGTCAGCTTCACGCCCCGGCCGAGGCATAATATAAACGGCATAATACTAATATAAATATAATTACTATTATGCCGTGTCACGACTCAGGCGTTTAGTGGCCGGCGGAGATCCGGTTTCGATCCCAGGCCATTCTGTGTGGAATTTGTGTTGGACAGATTGGAACAGGGGCCGGTCCTTCTCCGAATAATTCGGGTTCCCCTGTCATTATTCCACCAGTCCTCCATAATTATGCTTCATTCACTAATCTCCGACGCTATTTAATCTTAACAATTGAAATCGCCATTAAATATAACGCCTTTCTCCGTACCCACTATTCTATTCCTGTGGTTCGTAGTTCCGACATACAGGGACTCAAGTTAACGCCGAACATACCTTTTGGCGCTACAGGCAACTGTGATATATTGTGGCTTAGAAATATTGCACTCAGAGACTGAATTTGTTCATTGAAAGTTCCTGAACTCTAGATTAGACTATATATTAGATACAATCGTTTGATGAAATAAGCTTCAAGATGATGATTAATGGGTCCATAGAGGATCCTCCGCCATTAGGTAAACCGCGAAAGAAAAGCTGGCTTAATTGTAATCCTGGGGTTAAATTGCTTCTGTATATTAACTGCAGCAACTGGCAGAGAAGTGCCGCTTCGCACTTTGCTGTCCGCCTCTCCTGTTACAGACTCACTTATTAAGCTGCCCTATGCCACTTCAAAACATTCACAACCCAGTGGCTGGCGAATCGGTTCATCTTGCTCAGCGTCTTGCCTTGTCATAAGAAATGAAAATGGAAGTAGTGTGTGTAATAAATGTAAACCAACTAGTTTATTGGGTCTGCTCAAAAAAAAAATTAAATTACAAATCGGTGTGTTGTGTGCGGTAAGACACTTCGGATTATCTTTTCTGTAACAGGGCACAGACCAGGCGCGCGACCCTTGTCAGTTTATACTTAATTTTGAAACAGTGACGGTTTGATGCGGTTAGTAGAACTTGAAAACAGTGCATCGTCACACATGGTACTTACCTACATAAAGGCATAATGCACTCATACATGGACATAATCCTTCAACGAAATGAGTTTCGAACCCACGAATGCAGTGTTCAGGCTGTTGGAGACCTTTGCCTCTTAGTGGACACTTTGAAACAAACAGTGTAGAAGATTGTAAATGAATGCCACTGCGAATGAAGGTGTCTCAGTAAATGAAATGACTGGCTATGATCTTATGACTGGATCGATTCCCGGGCGGGACAGGGATTTTTTCTCTTCACCACTTTGTCGGGATCGACTCTGTGACCCAGCCAGCTTCGTGCCCAATAATTACTACGCATGGGGAAATTGATCGGAGCGTGGAACTGATTACTCACCATTTAAGTGCGTAAGTGCCACGTATAAGAATCTTTGGCCCTGTACCTCTACGCCTGTACATAAAATTGTGCATCGGTGCGTGATTAAACACGAGAATTATATGCGCCATTTATCTGATTAAAATAGTGTTGTGGAAGTCGTTAAATGTAATATTTTGCAGAAATTTCGATGAAATTGAGGAACAAAATGCAGCAGAATTTTAAGACGACGGAATTTTGCTATGAATGATCTTGGAATGGGGAAAATTGGAGGATAATATTAAAGTGATTATAGAGAGACGTAGTAGGCTACTGTGACTTCCTGTGCATAAATATAATCCCGTGATAAGGTGCTGTATTGAATAGTTCTGAACTTAAAAATTGCAATATTTAGAACCTTATAGTTTTCTGGTTTCAATACGTTTGAATAATACCTATGATCCGAGGAGTGGGGACCAGAAATTTAGTTTACCGTAGGAAGACTTTTCGGGTAGTTTAATTACTTGACAACTGGACGTATCACTGGCACATACATAATCTCGTGGAAGCGATTTTCAGCACTAAACATTTCTGGAGCATTTCTCGATACTTTTCATCTTTGATGTTTAATAACTGCACTTCCAGCAGTGTGTTTGACATCTGTCTTCTAGCTAGACAATGAGGGCTGCTTCTGCGGTAACAGATAATGGCGAGAGCTCGATGTGGCCTGAAATTGTTATCACAGTGGTCTGCCGACATGGAATGATATTTACTGGATGTGCCTTGCGGGTGTGATAGAGCACGGTTGCACAGCCACATTGACATTCCTTTTGTAACCAGGGATGGCGTTAATTATGAATGGCAGGCGGTTCACGCAGGCGACTTCGTTGTACAAAATACTTTGTTATGCGTAGGGCACTTCCTGCCTCTTTTATTCCATGCTGAACTACCAAAGAGTGGAAGATTTGTCGCAAGAGATTTAAATGGTATGTCGAAGTGGAGGAAATACTTTGGAGGGATGTTTTAAGTGGAAATTCAACCAGCATGCCCTCTTATAATTTCGTGAGTACCTTGTAAGGTCTTCTTCTCTGATCTGGGATTGCCCATTGGAGATGATTGAATTGTTTGGGTACGTTGCCTGGAGAGATCGTGCTATAAGGTATCCAGAAAGAAAAGATATCCCGTCGGATTTCTAGCAGATATTCTATCAAGAGCGGTTCCTTTTCAAGTTTATTTTCAGAAGAAGTGACAAGGCCATCTTGTCTCGTGCTGGCTTAGGACCATCTTTCATGAAGATAATAACTAATTTTCTTCATGTAGCAGAGTCCGTATTGAGAAAGAGATAGTTTCTCTGTTATGCAGAAATTCCCCAGGTTTTATTGTACCTGAAGTTTCAATACCATGTTCACTACAGCCGGCCCCAGGAACCTGTCCAATCAGTTCAGTCACGTCCAGATTTTGATACATTATGTATCTAATATTTATTTGAACACTAGGATGAAGTCCGTCGGAATTTAACGGCAGAATTTTATAGTTTCTCTCTCTAGCTACAGATTTCACATTAATTTTATCATTCATTCTGTTATCTATCTTACGACAGGCCCATAGCCTCTTCCAAAGCGAGCTCTCCACAGAGTGCGATCTGGTGTTTCCTCTTTCAATTTACAGTAGCCTTTATTTTCCTGAGGGTCATCCAGTAGCTGCTCACGTCTTCTTCCCGTCACTTCTATCCTTCCATGTACCTTTCCTTCAATAACGTGTTTTAGTAAGGCCGTTCCTACGCAAGCTGTGACCAATCCAGTTAGCCTTCCCTCTTTTTATTGTTTGTAGGATATTCCTCTCATCCTTGATTTTTTGTAACATTTCATTTCTCACATGATCTGTCCAATTGATCTTCTCCATCCTTCTCCAGCACCACATTTCAAAACTTTCCAGGTATTTCTCTCCACTTTCCGACGTGTCCAAGTTTCAGAACCTACCAATACTCCGAATGTAGCACTTTACTAGTTTCTTCCTTAAATTTAAGCGCAATATGCTGGGGAAAAGAGTATTCTTTTTGAAAGCCGCTTTTGCCATTGCAGCCCTGGATTTAATTTCCCAAACGGCACATCTCATACATCTTAAAGCTAGTGCCAAAGAACGATTTAATTACTGTCGCTATTTATATGCCTTATTGTTGCAACACGTTTCGACGTAATTCGTCCATCTTCAGGCCATTAATGTATAATTTTTAAAACTGTTTTATTACATTGAAATGATAACATTTTCTTGAACCAGCAACGCATTAAAAAGAGAGCTTATTCCGAAATACTAAATATACATTGTCAGCAGCAAATTACACAAGGAAAAATTTATTCATTACTTTGATGACTTTTTTATTATTGGCCTGAAGATGGCAGAATTATGTCGAATATGGTGCCACAATAAAGTATATAATATATAGGATCATTTTATTGCTGGTTGAACGATAAGCGGCAGCCCGACGCTCGGATAGCATTACATCATGCGCCGAGTCTCGGGAGGTTGAACAGTCCGTGAAGGAAACGACAAAAAGTTTTGCTGTGATAACCTTTAGAAGTGCTACGGCAGATGACGAAAACGTTGCCTTCCTGACTGAGTGCAGTCAATAAATTGGCGGAGCATGTTGTTTGCTCTCTGGAGTTCTTTACCGGAAACCACACACCAATTTTTTCGTCGTGAAGATGGAGTTAGTGAACAAGTCCTGGGTTTTCTGCGCTCCTGTACCGGCCGTTCTTAGAATTCACCTCTCCACGTAAGGAAAACCAACCCTCAATAAAAAAAAACAATAACTGGATGAACGTCTCCATCGTTTACAGACTGAAGAAACCAAATACCAAAACGTATTCTTGCAACCGGGTCATCCTTCCAAGCATGAACTACTGTTGCTTTACATTGTCGGAGTTGTGGCCCTTCTTGCTGACGTTTTCGAAACACTCGAGTCCTAGCTGAGAAATGTTCTGCAACAGTTTCTAGCAGACTCGTATTTGCAATACTGGCGCATTAAAAACACACGCAATTCAACAGCGTACCTGAATGGAGGCATGCTATTACGTCACTGAAGAACTGAGATTGCATTTACCAGCAACTCATCCGATGATTCATAACGCAAGTCTTAATCGCCCACAGCTAAAGATAAACTCTCGTTTGAAAACAGCGCGAGAGAGCTTAACGTGGTCGCGTAATTTGGCGCGGTCTTTGGCCCCTAGATTACCCTGACTTAACGCCTTGTTGCTTTTACTTGTGGGGAAGTTTAACAGATAAGTGTTTAAAACAAATGCACCCTCTGGGAGAACTAAGAGAAAAGATCCGCTGTGAGATTTCAACAATTTGTGACCAGAAGTCCAGGGAGTAAATAACGGGGTCCGCCAGTATATTGACTGCATTCGGTCAGGAGGGCAACATTTTCAGTATCTGCTTTAGTACTGCTGAGTTTTTGATAGACTTTCTGAAGGTCATTATCACAGTGAATCTTTTTCTCGCTTCCTTCACCAACTGCTAAACCTTCCGAGATTCGGCGTATGACGTGGCGCTAGCCGAGCGTCGGGCGACCGCTTATCGTTCAAGGTGGGGGGGGGGGAAACCCTATACATTAGTTGTGTTTGACCATATTTAAATCCTTCTTTGTTGAAAATTAACACAAAGGGATGATATACGTAAAAGTTATTGTGCCAAAATTTTACGCTCCTGCCTTCGTTTTCTGATGGGATGTGGCTGCCACACAGAAACGGACACTTTTTTTTTAATTATACAGATTATATAAGTATAGGAATTAATCGCACGTGGTATGCGCTTGTCATACTTTTCGATTGCAGTGTCTTGTACATTTCTTATCAGTTTCACAAGTGCTAATTCCCTGCAATCCACTGTCCTCGATTTGCTCGTCATATTTGGTGACGAAGTACAAATTGTGATCCTTTCCATTATATAATTTTCCCTTTCTTCGTGTCGCTTTGTCTTTTTTGGGCATTACAGAATCTTGTAAAACGCATTCGCAACATGTCTTCGTCTTCACAACAGGAAGGTGCGGTTTACCACCGCTTTACGTGGCTTCTGCTCGAGGCTGAAGTAAGTTTTGAGCAGTGAAACCTAAGTGTTTTGTGCCACATCATTCCTTGCGAGATAACAAGAAAATTGTACTGAGAATTAGAGTTTGGACCTCCAGGGCGAACTGGTACTACGAAATGTAAAAAAGAAAGCGAGGCACCAATTAATCAATCAGCTAGCATCAACGGCTAACTGTCGTGACAGTGTGGCTCTTGTGCACACTGTAGTGAGATAGCGTGGCTGTATGCGCAGTATTATCTGCTCCAGAAGCTCTCACTATGACGTGCCATGTAAATCAACTGAGTACGTACGAGGCATGAGATAACAGCCACTGGATATAAATAGGTTACTGGGCAGTTTGCGTGTTGTAATCTTTGACTGTGCCACAGACGTATTTCCCCTCGCACTGGACAGTGGTGAGGTTGAAATGATGTGGCGTTCCGTCCGGTGAATATGCATCATACGTGAAGTTGCTCTCTGTTCTTTAGTACAGGAAACGTGTTTTCTTTCCACGGTCAGATATAATGCAGACGGCTAGTACCAGAACTAACCGGAATGACGTCCCTTCCAAAAATGGGCTTCTTCCGTTTAAAAACTTTGTTACACGCCCGTACATAAGCCCGTTCCACACGCATCATGATGTGCATCTTAACTGGTAAGCCTAATTAAAATGACAGTAAACATTATAAGAAGGTACATGCCTTAAATACTCCAAATATAAACTATAATTTAAAACTATCAGTGACACTAATATCGGTACAACGTACAGAGTGTCCAAATTAAAACGCGACCCGCTCATTGAGTCTAAATTCACAATCAGTATTATGTAAGTACGGAAATTACAGCGTATTAGAGCAGGTATTGGAAATGACCTCGACGAAATAGAGTTTTGTGTCGGGTTGTTCTGCTTCAGGACATGTGCGAGTATGGGGTGTTTCGCCTTGTGAACACGGCAATGAAACTTTTGCGTCCCATAAAAGGTGGAGAGTTTATTTACAAGCTGAGCGACAGCGTCTGAAAGACTGCTGCTTGTAGGCTAATTGGTTTGTCAGTTTATAGTTTGTTTTAAGAGTTTTATATTCTGTCACTGGCACGGTTTTGTACGCAATAAAATATATTTGTAAACGTCATTTATTGTTAAGTGATTTAATATGTGTTTAAGCTGTGTTAACATTTTCAAATCGAATTTCATTTTAAATTATTAAGAGAATAATGTAATATCATTCAATTTCTTGAGCTTGTAAAGCTAAAACTTGATTAACATTTTTTTGGCAGTCCTGCGAGTGTCAGTGGTTTGGGTAATAAAAATATTCGGTTATATTTAAACGGGCGCACCTACATTCGGAAAGGGGCAGGAAACGAATAGTAGAACGGTATAAATTTACCTGATGAACAGTTTTGTTTAGCCCTGTCATCCCAGAAAATTTGCACTTTAAGCTCAGTATTATGAGCGATACACACACTACCACCCATCAGCTGCATATGCTGAGTTGTAATTACGTTGTGAGGACGTGGTCATATAATTCGTTTCTATAAACAACAGTTTTGAACGTTTAATAACAAAATTTACAATATCACATGGGTTTGTTACTGCTCATTGTGTATAGAAATGATTCATTACAGTGTGAAATGTGCAATCGTACTAATTTATAACCAGAATAATGTATGTTGTAGTGCATAATATCGTCATAAAACAGTAATATGGGAGCATTGCTGCTGTTCGTATTGGCTATCGAACATTTACATTTTGGGATAGGCGTTTTCGGTTGGTTTGAATATTTTGCGCAAATGATAACGGTATGATTTATGTTGGATTTATATTCTGAAGGTCCGAAGCAGCCACGATAGACACGGGGTGCATATTTCTAGACAAGAGTTAGTCAAGAGTACTGGCTATTAATAGGAGAGACTGGGGGGAATGGAGCCATCGGGTCAAAGGAACCACAATTTTATTGTGAATACTGATGAGTTTAAAATGATTTGGGAAGTCTGCGAGGTATTGGAGACACTGCAAACGGAAACCGCCTCTCAGTGCGAGGACTTCGTTTACCAGCCTAACAGCCATGCGGGTGTTTTCCTTGTTGCCCTCACTAAAACGATACAATAACAGACGTACGGCAAGTATACCGAAGTACTATATTGTCTCATTTGCAGCTGTTTAAGCATTTCAGTATGCATGGAGATTCAGTGTGGTGTAAGAGATTTGGACATAATGTTCTGCGATTAACAGTCAGATGATGTCTGGGTCAAAGAGAACCGCTGTGGCCTCTGTTACTCCAGTGCCGATTCTCATTTCCACACGTCGGTGTTAAATCTTACAGATATTATTATTATTATTATTATTATTAATTGCTATTAATTACTGAAACTGGGGCTGTAACTACCGCGTTTTCCACATATACATGCCGCGAAATAGAAAACGAACAACTGAGAATTCTGAATGGACTGCAGAAAATTTGTACGGTGTAATACACAGCCATTCTTTTTTTAGTTTATTAAGCTTCCAGTAATACTACGGGTATGTTCGACTTAATGCTTTTTTTCCCATGGACTTGTCATGTGTGGTTCTCATTCAGGTGTATGAGGTGGAGTAGTGGCTGATGCATCCTTTTTGTATTCTTCATATTTGTCATAAAATATGACATTTCTTGGCAAAATCTAGTGTATATATCGCGGCTGAAATACTCAGTTACTAGCTGCTAAATCAGTTTTTTAAATACTTCTACCTTTTGCTTTATTTCAAATTTTCTTTTGGTGGCTCCATTCCTCCCGTTCACCCATACACTTAAAGGTATAAACTACTGAATGTTCGGCTTACTACAGTAAGTTTTAACACATACGTAAAGTAACGTATGGCGTAGGAATAATTTATAGCAAATTTTTCGAAGTTAGTTGTGAATCTATAACCAGTATATATGGCATGCAGTTTAAAGGCACATTCGTTGGAAGATATTACGAATGTGAAGTTCGATTATCCCCATTGTGACAAGCTGAAATACTTTAAAACATATTTATGTTATTATTTTAAATTATTTTTGATGTAACTATTTTACCCTATTATTGTATAGGCATATAAGTTCAGATGGGAGAAATCTTTAACTGCTGTCGACAATCTTCGCAAGTTTTTGGCAGATCATTATTAACTGTTGTATCTACAGCGTAGGATATTGAAGTCTACACGCAGCGTAACAGCTGGGGTTTACTTACCGCCTAACGCACAGTACATACGGAAAAATTGCGTTGCGGATGAAATGTATTTCATCTTCAGACTCGTTCGCATATCTACGGGGTGCCGATTAATTCGTCAGTCTGTGCCGGTGAAAGAGCTCTAGAATAGCTAAACGCGAGGATAAAGCAGGCTGGTTGTGAAGCTAACCAGTCACCCTGTTTAGTGCGGAGGTAGGCGCGGACCCGTACGTCCACTACCCCATATAATTTCATGATCTGCGCAAGGAAATATTTACCGTACTGTGCCTTTGGCGTGTAAAGATGATGTATAAAGATTCGTCGTTGAGTGGGAAATGTCCAATAAAACCCATCAAATAACTTGAAGAAGAAGTGTAATTTTTCTTCCAGGATACTATTGGATATCTATGATATACCAAATATGTGGTTTTTTGATGACCGTGAAATATTTCTGCAGGCTATGAGGACGTATGCTGTATTTTTAACACTTTACGGTTTAAAAGTTTTAGAATATAATGTATATTACCTGATTTATGCAGATTCCTTTCTATTTTCTCTCTAAAGCACTAAAGAAAGAAGGACTTCCACTGGTGGGCTATATCTGTAGCAATTTATATGAATGACTGTTATGTGCCGGCTGCCAGCCTAAAGCAGGTCTTAGGGAAAGTATCATAATTTCACGAAAGTTGGCTCTTATTCTTTGATAAAAGCCCATTGCCTAGCTGCGTAAGTTTACTTTCTTCTTTGCTGGCCAAGCGTTGGAATAGGGGGAGAAAAGAGTAATCACCAGACATTTCAACTGAAAATATGTTCCGTCAGGTGTTGAGGACACCAATACATTTGCACCGTGCTACAGGACCCCTCACACCAAAATGCGGCGAATTGATCTCTAGGGCGAGAAAAGGAAATATGGAACTAAAACGTGATGTTGGACCTCATGGACACGAAGAGGGAGGTTGAGTGGATGGGTGGGCGATTCGGAGGAAGAGGAGGGTAAAATTTGGAAGGGGTTTTCTTGTGTTTCTCGTCTAGTGAAGCCACGAGGTGGAACGTGTAATTTCAATCCATCGAGTGGTCATTTCTAGACATAGTTATGTATTATACACGTCATGAGGGTAAAAATATTGAATTTTATGCGTTTGAATTTCTGGAACCGTAACAGGACTATCCAACCGTTGAGCTTCAGATTTCTATGTTTTTTCTTGCTGTATGTTTTTGGTTATTCATAACAGGACTGATAATTGATATTATTGAAATGTTCGATGGCTGTAACACCAACACTTTATTAATGGCTGTAACTTACTTATCGAGCTGTATAAACTATTGAAACTGTTAGGTTCCCGCTGCTGGATAGTGCATATATTGGTAACTGTAAACGAAATGGCGGGACAAATTGTTGCCTATTTTCGAGGTTGCTTGAAGCGTCTGAAGTACACAGAAATCTTTTGACTTTTGGTTCGTGGATCTTACGGCCGAGTGAGCTGCTTTACGGCGAAATTAAATGACATTGAGGCTTGTGTCTTGATAGATTTTTTTTTGTAAACTTCCTTTATTATTACAAAGTACAACGAGAATATTTTTTAGGCTTTGCAGAGTCGAGTTCATGTTAAATAAACGGGTTGTTTTGATAACCGCTGAGATCAGAAAGGGGACTCAACGTCTGTAGGGTTTTGACGAAAGTGTGCGTTATTCCGAAATACTCCTCATTTTTTTACATAATTGAAGTACTACGTTGCCGAATCCGTTTCGCCTTCTGTCAGTCACCGGTCCCAGCGACTAACAGTAGCTTGTTATAAGGGGTCCACCAGGTAGGTTGCACGTGAGGACGGAAACAGAGACAGTTGCAAAAATGTAGTACTTTAATTATACAGTATAAGAGAGAACTCCTGATTAAGTTGGACGAAGGGAGTTGTCATCATTTCTTGGTTACTGGAGTTCAAGACTGGTACAGTAGAGTACAAACAGATCTGCTTCGTCTTGTGCTGAAATAAAACGCACTGAAATTAATTAAGCGTGAAGTCAGAAATGGTACTTGTCCTTTAAGAGGACATTGAAGACTTCCCACAGTGTGCTTGAACCGGGCTGCAGTCAGCTGCTTGGATCAAGATATTGAGTTCACTGAGTTTCGTCAAAAAAAGAAAGAATCAGATTTATGGATGTAAAGGAAAGAAGCATTTTCCACCTCATTTGTCCACTGTGAAAGTATGGGAAATATTTCTTCCAAAATACCAACCATAAACTCTCTTAAACAAGCAAATATCCCATCATGTGCAACTGAAATTGCAATACTCAATCAAAATGTTGAATATACATAATTGTTTGTACGGTTTTTCTCAAAGAACATTTTAATCGTGGCTGTGGTCGCCCTCAGGCGGGTATGTGTGGCAAATGTGAGAAACTGAAATGGAAAATTGCTGGAGAAACTAACGCTTTCTTGCAATGTATGGCAGAGAGTGAATCGCAGTTTTACACATTGAGAGAAAACTGATCTTAAAGCAGCATGAGTGTGTGTGGGTGTGTGTGTGTGTTTGTGTGTGTGTGTGTGTGAAGATCTTGTTTAGGGAGAGGAAAAGGGGCGTCATGGATTTTATGCAAACCATGCCTGTTCCGCGTCTACCTGTTTCTGTAATCTTCTACTGCAGATAGCCATGGGTTTTCGTTTTTGAAGTACGTAGTTTTCGGATTGCAAAGCCTTCATGTACATGTACTAACATGATGAAGTCATATCAAAGGAGGATCTAAATTAAAGCATTTCCTTCGCTTATGAGCTTCGTGTAAGATAAAACTGCATGCATTTTCAGATGTCTGTACAAGGATAAGAGTAACATTACAGTTTTGCACTTCCAGTATACGTTGTTGCATAACAGCCGTTTTAATGTGCTACGCCAATTTCTTCAGTCGTGGCCATCTACATGTACTATATATAGCCTGTAGCAGAGATTTTATGCTTTTGGGCTCAGGAAGAGAAACGAAGATACAGTATACATTTCACCACATTGGTTTTGATTATCAGTTACTTGTCGTCAGAATGTGATTGTTAAAGTAGGTTTATGTGCATAATTTTTTTTTCCACAAACATTTGGGATCTTTCTGTAAGAAACTGTACTTTGAAAGGGAATAAATGGGCCGATACATCCTAGAAATGGGTGCATTTTCCCGTTCGTGAAAAATACGGACCTTCTAGCCTTAATGGTATGCATTTTGCTTATTTTATTTTGAATTAATTTTTATAATTGAAAATACCGGTTAGGTGGCGAAGATACTTGATGTCATACGGCGAAATTCAAAGAGTTTACAATGTAGCGCTACTTAAAACAGGTTCAGCGTTGCAGAATTGAACTCGGAGCCGGAATATTCTGAAAGTGTATTGTGGAACAGGGATGACAACTCCACAAAATTGTTAAAAATTTATGTTACTGTACTGGCAACCTTTATTGGCTGTATTAAAGAAAAAAACATCACCACTGAACTGTTTTGATACAATGTAATAATGACCAAGAAATTTCCAGTGTTATGTTTCCTGTAATAACAAACCTCGAAGGAAACACAAACTTTTATGATTATACATTTCTTTTGATTGGAGCCATTCTGTTGTGTTGTAGTACTAACTAAAATGTCGTTCAGTCAAAATACACAATATATTCAATAATGTAAAGATTGTTACTGAAGCATTGAACATGTCATGTCCATGTACTGAAATGTCTGCCTGATGATGGTTACTGCATTTGAAACATGTAGCAAACTTTACATTATTGAATATATTGTGTTTTGACTGAACGACATTATAGTTATGATTATATGTTTCTCTTGTTACTTAAATTGTATAAAATATGTAAATAATACATAGTGACAAAACGGTATCTATTTTTTGTGCTTCTGTTACATTCTTTTAGAACTGTATTCTGTTAACACAGAAGAGGAACAAGTCGACACTCCTTTAACATTTTTAGAATTTTTGGCCTTTGCCGAAATTTGTCAGCTTTATGCTGTAACTCAGAAAATTGAAACCCTTTTCAAAAGAAATAGGTTAACTTCAAGGTTTTTGTGCTTGTCAAAAAGTGAAAACTTAATGACAAATTCGTCCGTGATGTCAGGTCTTCAATACTGATAGAGTTTCAATACGACCAAACTCCGAAAGCTGTAACTGTATATCAGGTAGCCTAAAAGCCGCCAAAGAACTAATGTCAAATACATAACGCAAGGACAGCGTTCTGGATTTTGTAAATCGTGTCTAGACGTTTCGATTTCTTTTCCTTGCAGGTGAATACAACCGCTAACATTGCATATATATTTATTTAACGGGGGAAGCAGTCGCGTTTTATGCATCCAGTTACGTAATTCCATTCAGCATAAATCTTCTTTAGAATCTGTCTCTCAGGTAGTCAATTGTGTTATTTTATAGTGCCATACGCAAAAGTGGCACAAACCAAAAATTGCCCATTTGGAGTAGATACTACGATTGCGTTCAAAAATATAAAACTGCATCCCACAAAATGGTATCTAGCGGGGTATATTTCAACTAAGAAGTATGCCGGTAATGTCGGAGACAGCTATATTTTTCAGTTCAATCGTATTATTGTAGTAACTACCGGGTGATAGTTAACTCCCACTACTCCCCATCCGCGTAGGTACTAAATAGTGTGAGATCGCGGGGGTCCTACTATCGTTGTTTCGGTCTTCGCGATCTCAAATTTCGCTGTCACCCGTCAGAATTTGAATTATACACAGGTTTCTGACGAGTCGTTTCGGTATACACTATACTTGTCCAGGTATCATATTAAAATAATTCCCGTAATTTAACTACTCAATTAGTTATCGTGAATGTCACACACGCAATACAATTTGTAACCGTTAAGACTTCTTATCCATATAGTGCGTCTAATTCTCGTTGAAGTTTACCAGTATTCTCATAAGTTAATCACTTATTCAAGGAAATGTTTGGGATTTGATTGTATCTAAATTTTCATCACAGCTTACGTCCCACTGAGACAGATACGGGTTACATTTTAACTAACTAAAATATATAAATGTATATTCTGTAAAATATCTACATGGTTACGTACAAGAATAAACTAAGACCTACACAACTGAAATCTCTCTTTATCATTTTTAGCTAGTAACGTAAAGGCAAATTATTTATGTTAATTCAATTTCTTCATATAACACGAATTTGGAAACAGCAAAATAAGTTAACAAACACTTCTCAATCGTTTTCTTTGTTCTCTGAGTTGTGGATGTATTACACACCTCTCACCTGGTAAGAAGTCTGGGGCGTAGGGCTCATCTTGAGTCCTAGCCCAGAGCACCGTGTTTTATGTCTGCTCTCGTTGAAACTTTGATCACAAAAATACTCTTGTCGGTCTTACAGGTCGGTATACCAGTTCATAAAATCCATATCTCAGCGTTATTAAAGGTTAAAGAATTCACTTAGTAGCAGAATATGCAGACATGAAAGGAATGTGCTGTTACTAAGGAATCTGCATATACAGTCTTCCTGTTGTTAATACGTGCAGCGTTCTCAACCAAATTTATATCTTAAGTGCAAATTTAAAATTTGTACTAAGTCAATATACGAAATACAAGTTACACGTGCAAAATTATCCTTTAAAGTTCCTAATTTTTAAACACTAACCAAATGTTAATCTGTCCCTTTCCTTCTATGCATTTCTATGCATTACACTATTAATTCCAAGCGGCAATTTTTGGATTTTGCCACTGTTGCATTTAGTTAGCGATATAACTGTGAACGTTACATTTGCACGTTGCTTGCTACGTTACATGTAACTACGTAATTACCTTATGAGCACCTCACTACATTTATCTTTACTGCGCTACAGAGGCCTGTTGGTGTATTTTAATCAAGAAAAATGTATGCCATATTGTTGATGGAGTGAATGTTGCATCGCAGTTTTGCTTACGTAAGAAGATTGGCGTGTTGGACATCCCCGATCGTTGAGCTTGCAAATGCCATTCTCGTACGAATGTTAGCATTCTGTTTTATCGGGTTAAGGCTTCTTGCAATAAATCTACGAACGTAAGGAATTTGATCTCGTCTAGATAATTATTTTTTTATACTAATTTCATTTAACTTGTCCTTGATATATTGTTTTAACATTGAAAGTAATACAACATTTTGAAACACTGCATGGAAAGTGCGCCGCTTATTAAACAAAACTGACACAGTAAGTCCAGCATTAAAAAGGTAGCCGTTTTGATTTATTTTTATGAAAATACGAGTAAATAACGTAGGTCCACAACCGTAGCTATTTCTGTAAAGTTTAAAAATTACCTGTCGTCTTATTGGAAGTGTGCACCGAATTTAAATTTAAATTGCAGCATATTCCGGTAGCTTGGAACGAACTAAACGTATCACACGCCTTCAAGATATTCTAGATGCTGTTACTGTTATACTGCAACATGTGCGTGCCATCTATCTGGTACTTGCATATAAACACGTACTCTGTCAGGATAAACCTTACTGAGTCGGACCATTCCTTTTTTTTTTTTTTTTTTTTTTTTTTTTTAAATAAAAAAAAATTTTCCTTTGTTAGTTGGTTCTTGTTAACCCGGCAGGGCGGGCTCCCAGGTTGGGGGGGGGATAAGGGCCCCACCAATGGG
>Ga0131853_10003314_pt1 | contig 28911 bp, 20 predicted proteins | sample TergutLab28metaG_FD_92764 | JGI IMG/M metagenome (GOLD analysis project Ga0131853, IMG submission 92764) | Labiotermes labralis P1 segment gut microbial communities from Petit-Saut dam, French Guiana - Lab288 P1 (version 2) (version 2) | ecosystem: Host-associated > Arthropoda: Insects >... | reverse complement strand
TTCGGCGCGCATTTATTATCTTGTTTCTAGACTCGCCTACGGCTCGTCTCTTCACAAGATAATAAATGTTAACTACATCTACAGTTCTTTCATTTTCTATTTACACATAATTATTGACACTACTTTTGAAACATCAACAAATCGCGATTTTGGCGGAATGTTGATGTTTTTTAGAATTTTCGAGGTTTGAAGAGTCTCAAATCTCTTCAAATCCTTAGTTTTGAGACTCAAATCGGGGATTCTAACATCGAAAAGGTCTCATATCAGGAGTAAGCAGTAAGAATGAGACCCATATTTCAGATTTCAGCGTCAGGAGGGTCTCAGACCCCTTCAAAGCCTTAATTTTGAGACGCAAATCGGGGATTCTAACCTCGAAAAGGTCTCATATCGGGAGTAAGCGGCGATAATGGGACTCATTTTTCAGACTTCGGCGTCAGAAGGGTCTCATATCGGAAGTAAGTGATGAAAATGAGACCCTTATTTCGGATTTCAGCGTCAGAAGGGTCTCCGAAATCGCCGTTTGCCTGATAGTTTGAAGAGGCAATGCATCTCAAATCGCGGTTGAATTGTCTAGTTAGACTTAATTTCAGATCGTCACATCTGCATCAAGTTTGCCGGTGGTCAACCCCAAAAAGAAAAAGACTCCACAAGGGAGCCTTCTGATCTTATCCTAAGTTGTACAACGACTTCATTCCGTCGTATACAGCCACTTCATCTAATTCGTCTTCGATTCTTAATAACTGGTTGTATTTCGCAATACGGTCGGTTCTTGCCATCGATCCAGTCTTAATTTGACCAGCATTTGTCGCAACAGCAATGTCCGCAATGGTCGTATCTTCTGTTTCACCTGAACGGTGTGAGATAACTGCCGTATATCCTGCACGCTTTGCCATTTCAATGGCCTCAAACGTTTCTGTTAACGTCCCGATTTGGTTTACTTTGATTAAGATTGAGTTGGCATAGCCGCCTTGGATTCCTTTTTCAAGACGCTCTGTGTTCGTAACGAAGAAATCATCTCCAACTAATTGAATCTTATCTCCTAATTTCTCAGTTGCGTACTTCCATCCGTCCCAGTCGTCTTCGTCTAACCCGTCCTCAATGGAAACGATTGGATATTTTTCGCATAGTTCAGCGTAGAAGTCGACTAATTCTGTAGACGTTAACTCTCTTCCACCTTCACCAGCTAGCACGTACTTGTTGATGTCTTTTTTGTAGAATTCAGTTGCAGCAACGTCCATGGCTAGTACAACGTCCTCACCTGCTTTGTAACCTGCTTTTTCAATGGCTTCTAAAACAACGGTGATTCCCGCTTCGTTCGATGGTAAATTTGGTGCAAATCCACCTTCGTCACCAACCGCTGTGTTTAATCCCATTCCATGAAGAACCGCTTTTAATGAATGGAAAACTTCAGCAGCCATACGCATGGACTCTTTAAACGTAGGAGCACCAACTGGCATGATCATGAATTCTTGGAAATCGATGTTGTTGTCTGCGTGCTCTCCGCCGTTAAGGATGTTAATCATCGGTGTCGGTAAAGTTTTAGCGTTAAACCCACCTAAATAACGGTAAAGTGGTAAAGCTGAATACTCAGCAGCAGCACGAGCAACTGCCATCGACACACCTAAAATAGCATTAGCCCCCAATTTTCCTTTGTTTGGCGTCCCATCTAGTTCAATCATAGCACGATCGACACCAGCTTGGTCACGAACGTCATAATCGATCAAAGCAGGCGCAATGATTTCATTTACGTTTTCAACGGCCTTTAGCACACCTTTACCTAAATAGCGAGCTTTGTCTCCATCGCGTAATTCAACGGCTTCGTGAGCACCAGTTGATGCTCCAGACGGTACTAACGCACGTCCGAACGCCCCATCTTCAGTCATAACCTCAACCTCAAGCGTTGGGTTCCCACGTGAATCTAGTACTTCACGTGCATAGATACTTTCAATCAATGACATAAACTAACAGCTCCTTTATTCTCAAACATTCAACATCTTGTCTGTTCGGGTTTTATTTTCACCATTTATACCTGTCATATTCAAGTATGGCTCATTCTTCGCCTACTTTCTTTATGAAAGGCATTAAGTAAGTGTAATCAAGCAGAGCTTGGACACTTGCTATTATACTATCATAAATGCATCAGAAAATAAAATATTTTCCCGATGATAACGTTCCCTCATTATTTGACATAATCGGTTTGGCTATACTATAATCTTAAGGCATTACTTTGGAGTGATAAACAGATGAAATGGCAAGTTTCAAAACTATTAAAAACATCCACGAAAGAAATTGACGTGGATGAGAAAATCGATTTTACAGATGCGGCTAAACGCAATCCAGACATACGCGCACTAACGCTTGTCCATGTAACAGGAACAGGTGCGATTGAACCGCAAACACGCACCATCGAATTCCAATTAAATATTAAAGGTGACATGACCCTTGGCTGCGCTTTAACTTTAGACGATGTTGTTCATCCCTTTGAAACAGACATCAACCCCACCTTCACTTGGAATGTGGAAGGCTATGACGAAGACAGCGACGAACATTTAATCAAAGGTGACCACCTGGAATTAGCATCGGTTGTTTGGCAAGAAATCTTTTTACAAATTCCACTTCGTGTCATTAAAGAAGGAGCATACGAGGAAATCAAGAAGCAAGGCATCGAAATTTTGACCCCTGAAGCGCTCGAAGAAGAGAACAAAAATAAGGTAGATCCACGCTTCTCCGTCTTAGAAGGCCTTCAATTTGAAGATTAGGCTTGATTATTTCAACGTTTTATTGTAAAATATTTCTTCGTGGATAGATTTTTAAACTCTATTTAGTCACGTTTAGAGAATTGGTGGTGAAAAGAAAATGGCAGTACCTCAAAGAAGAACATCGAAAACACGTAAAAGATTACGTCGTACACACCTAAAGTTAACCGTACCTGGTATGCATACATGTCCAAGCTGTAATGAAAAAACAGCGGCGCACCGTGCATGTTCAAGCTGTGGTGACTACAAAGGTCGCAACGTTGTAAAAGTAAAAGAGAAAACAGAAGAATAAGGTTATATTGTTGGGCCCAGCAATATAAACGTAGATTAAGTCGAAGTGAACGTACTTCGACTTTTTTGTATTAAAAAAAGCAGATAAGCTGGCGACTTATCCACTTTCGGTTCCTTCAATAAAGATGGCTTCTACGTCCCTCTTCCCTTCTTTTGCGGCCACGATGTTCATAAAGATGATCTTAATTAACGCCATCACCGGGATGGACAAAAACATTCCTAACACCCCGAAATAGGCACCACCGACAAGAATCGCAAAGAAAACAAGAATCGGATTAATCTTCAAGGCCTCTCCCATAATCATTGGACCGATAATGTTCCCATCGATTTGCTGGATAATAGTTAATAAGACGGCCGTCCAAATCCCTTGGGTCACCCCGCCAGTTACAAAAGTTAACGCAATTACCACTGCCGTAGCAAAAATCGAACCAAATTTTGGAATCATGTTACAGACGCCAACAAAAACACCTAAAAACACGGCAAATTGTACGTTAAGCAATAGTAATAAAGCAATAGCCATGGTCCCCATAATACACGCGTCTAGAAACTGTGCGCCAATAAATTTGTAAAACAAATTGTCTGCTTGCTTAATGTAGTATCTTATCGTCGTTGCACTTTCTTCTTTCATTCCAATTTTCACCACACGGCCCATGGTCTCAAAAATCATATCTTTATAAAGCAGCATGTAAACCGAAATAATAAGGGCGACTAGGAAATCAAATAACCAAAGGGTCGTTGAAAGAGCAAAATCTGTAATAAAACCAAAAGCTTGGTTCAAATAGTTAACCGCATCTCGCATAGAGAAGGTTGCAAAAAATTCGTCGATGGTTGCTTGAACATTGAACATCTCGTCTAGTTCACGCCATTCAATGTCTCTAACGAAAACTTCCACCTCAGTATAAAGTTGTGGTACATAATTAATAAATTCAATGATGTTTCTAACAACCAACGGGAACAAAAAGCTAGCTACAAGGTAGATCAGTCCAAACATAATCAAAAACACCGATAAAACACTTAAACCTTTGGCTCGCTTGGCCACAAAAGGTTCCTTAATGTTCTTTCTAATCCACTTTTCGATCCAGTGACACGGCCGACTGAGCATATAGGCGATGACCATGGCCATAATCACTGGCGATATAACACTTAAAAACCTTCCAATCGCTGCCATGATAACACCCATGTTAACGATAGCGATAAACACGAGGATCGACGCAGCAACAAAAAGTAAGCCTTGGAACCATTGTGTCCAGTTTAATTGTAATTTTTTAATCATACCTACGCCTCCTCCTTCAAAGTAGTTCCATTATATCAAAAAAGTGGCCACTTTGATAGGGCTCGCTTAACCTTGTAGAATAAACGATTCACAAATGCTTTTGATTCTGTCTAGATCCCCCTAGTTCCTAGATAGCTACGAGTAAGTTGGCCACAAAAAAAGCACCTTCCGGCACTTTTCCATTTTATTATCCTTGTAAAGCGTTGATTTTTTTGCTTAAACGCGACTTGTTACGTGCCGCAAAGTTCTTATGAACAATTCCTTTTGCTACTGCTTTGTCTAATCTTTTGTTAGCAACGTTGTAAGCTTCTACTGCTACTGCATGATCTTTCGCTTCTACTGCCGCCTCAACCGCCTTAATAGCAGAACGCATCATCGATCTTACTGGAACGTTTGCTTGACGTCTTTTTTCGTTGGTAATGATTCTTTTCTTTTGTGATTTAATATTAGCCATATGTGTCTAAGCCTAAACTGGTAAAGGTTGCCCTCAGATGCCAGTTCAGTACTCTTCACCTCCGTTTATTTTTGTTATCTTCAAAGGAATTTAACTTGACTATTTTAACAGAACATCGCTCAAAAAGCAACACGGCTGGGAAACAAAAACACGTATTAGCCTAAAATCCAAGGTAAACTAGTCCAAAAGCAAGCTAAAATTGAGCAATTAGTAGGCAGGAACTAAACCTTCATTATCTACACTTCTAGTACGACGATACAAAGAGGTGTGTGCAAAACGAAGGTATCTTTCCTAGCTGTGATCTAAACTAAGCTAGGGCTAAGCTCCCCTATGTACAATCCTCTTCCAGTAGTACAAAGAGAGGTTTTACAAAAATGAAGAAACGATTAGCCCTATTATTTGCATTAGTCTTAACCATCATCTTGTTTGGCTGTGCGGTTGAAGATGAAATTGAAGCGATTAAAGTCAACCCGGATATGGATGGCTCCGCTAAGTTTGATGAGATAGCCCTGTTGAGGGTCATGCACGACGACCTTGAAGACATTTTGCAAAGCATGGTTGACTCGCGAGGGGGTCAAATTGGAATTAGTTATTTGTGTTTAACAACCAACCGACACATCTCAATCAATGGCGATGCACTTTTTAATGCAGCATCAACGTCTAAATTACCAACGCATATGATGATTGCAGACGCTGTACATAGTGGAACGATCACGTGGGATAGTTATGTTACATTTGACCCGAGCCACCACGAAGGCGGAACTGGCATTCTACAAAACAGCATCAGACCGGGAGACACCGTTACCGTTGGTCGATTAGTCGAGCTCTCGATTGTTTATTCTGATAACATTGCCCATAACATGCTATCTAGTGCCTTTGTTGGACGAGGGAGGGAGCGAATGAATGCATTTTTCAATCGCTATTTACCAACTGAGACAACCGACGGAACCAACCATTTAACGCCCAATCAATTGATGCAGCTGTTGCAAATCTTACACGAAGGACAAGATGAAGTAGACGGTTACCGTAGAATCATAGAGCATATGTCTAATACCGCGTGGATGGATCGATTATACTCTGTAAGAACATCAAATTATTTGTCTCACATCATCGGAACGTTTGGTAGCTATGCTCACGACGCAGGGATATTTCATTTAGAACATCCCTACATTTTAGTTGTCATGACTAACGCTGTTGGCGGAGATTTCATTAGTGACATTAGCCACGCCGTATTTGACCTTCACGATGAGCTTCAATCATTTATTCAAAGCGTTAACCATGATTAAAAGTAGCCTTGATATAGAGAAGCAAGTGTGCTATAATCATTAGGTTATAAAGACAAAATAAGGCCTTACTCTAAGTGATGGGTACTCCAGCCCTTCACATGGATTAATGGTGACTTATGATTTAATAGGAGGCGATTGCACATGGCAATTACTAAAGCTGAAAAGCAGGAAATTATCGAGGCATACGCAACGCACAAAGGTGATACAGGTTCACCGGAAGTTCAAGTTGCAATTTTAACTGCAGACATTAACCGTCTGAACGACCATTTAAAGGAGCATAAGCACGACCATCATTCACGTCGTGGGCTATTAAAAATGGTTGGTAAGCGTCGTAATTTATTAACTTACTTACGTAACAAAGACATTAACCGTTATGGTGCTTTAATCGAGCGTTTAGGTTTACGTCGTTAATTATAACCAATGATTCCTGAAGTCAATCGTAGTCGACCCCTATTACTCGACTCATTGGCTTTTTTACTATTTAAGACTCAAATAAGGAGTTGTATTTATGTCAGAAAAACATGTCTTTTCAAAAAACATTGCCGGTCGCACAATGACCGTAGAAATTGGCGAACTTGCAAAACAAAGTAACGGGGCTGTCTTGGTTCAATACGGCGAAACCGTTGTTTTATCGAATGCTGTCATGTCAAAAGAACCACGTGATTTAGATTTCTTCCCTTTAATGGTGACTTACGAAGAACGTCTATATGCGGTTGGAAAGGTACCTGGAGGTTTTATCAAACGAGAAGGTCGTCCGGCGGAGCATGCCGTATTAGCAGGTCGTTTAATTGACCGTCCTATCCGTCCTTTGTTCCCTGAAGGGTTTCGCCATGACATTCAGGTCATTAACTACATCATGAGCGTGGACCACGATCATTCGCCAGAGATGTCTGCTATGCTAGGGTCGTCGCTCGCTCTTTGTATTTCCGATATTCCGTTTAATGGCCCGATTGCTGGTGTCATGGTCGGACGCGTAGAGGGTGAACTTGTGATCAACCCGACCGTTGAACAAATGGAAGTGTCTGACATTGATCTTGTCGTCGCTGGAACGAAGGATGCCATTAACATGGTTGAAGCGGGAGCTAAAGAAGTATCTGAAGAGGACATTTTAGCCGCCATTATGTTCGGTCACGACGCCATCAAAGAAATCATCGAATTCCAAGAAGAAATCGTGGCTCAAATTGGGGCTGAAAAAATCGACGTGGTCATTCGCGAAATCGATGCTGAATTAGAAGCTCATGTTCGTAGCATGGGGGAAGCCAAATTAGTCGAGGCGGTTAAAGTAAATGAAAAGCTGGCTCGTCAAGATGCCATCGATGCTGTCTTTGACGAAGTATTAGCTTACTATACCGAACAAGAAGCAGATTCGGCGACCTTCAAAGACGTGAAGTCCATTTTAAATGGCATCGTCAAAGAGCAAGTCCGTCATGGCATTACCGTGGATAAAGTGCGTCCAGATGGGCGCAAGCCAGAAGAGATCCGTCCACTGTCGTCTCGCCTTGACTTATTGCCACGTACCCATGGATCGGCCTTGTTTACCCGTGGTCAAACTCAATCGTTATCGGTTTGTACCCTAGGTGCGATGAACGAATACCAAAAATTAGATGGCCTTGAAATTGAAGCCGGAAAAAGATTTATGCACCACTATAACTTCCCACCGTTCTCTGTCGGTGAAACAGGACGTTACGGGGCACCAAGTCGTCGTGAAATCGGTCATGGAGCCTTAGGTGAACGTGCCATGGAACAGGTGATGCCGAATGAATTGGAATTCCCGTACACGGTGCGTGTCGTATCTGAGATCATTGAATCCAATGGATCCACGTCTCAAGCCGCTATTTGTGCTGGAACCATGGCCTTAATGGCAGCAGGTGTTCCAATTAAAGCACCCGTAGCCGGGATTGCCATGGGGTTAATCGCAAAAGGGGCAGATTATACCATTTTGACCGATATCCAAGGAATGGAAGACCATTTAGGCGACATGGATTTCAAAGTGGCTGGTACCGCAGCTGGAATTACAGCCCTTCAGATGGACATTAAAATCGAAGGGTTAAGCAGACAGATTTTAGATGAAGCCCTTCAGCAAGCAAAAGTGGGGCGTCTACACATTCTTAATCACATGATGACCACCATTAAAGCGCCACGTCCAGAGCTATCAAAGTATGCACCGAAGGTGGAGATCATTACCATCAATCCAGATAAGATTCGCGACGTCATCGGACCTGGCGGAAAGCAAGTTAACGAGATCATTGATCAAACCGGTGTTAAGATCGACATCGAACAAGATGGCTCTGTCTTCATTCTCCACGATGACATGGACATGATTAAAAAGGCCATTGAAATCGTTGAACGCATTACCCGTGAAGTAGAGATCGGAGAAACTTATACGGGAACCGTCAAACGCATCGAATCCTTTGGTGCCTTCGTTGAAATCTTTGAAGGAACAGAAGGGATGGTTCACGTAACTGAACTACGTCATGAACATGTGAAAAACGTTTCTGACATCTTGAAACTCGGAGATAGAATCCAAGTAAAAGCGACGGAAGTCGATGCCCGTGGACGCGTTAACTTATCGGCAAAGGCTCTCCTTGAAAAACCGGAACCAAAGTTTAAAGTTGGTGATAAATTTACGAGTGCTGTCGTTAAGCGCATTGAAAAGTTTGGAGCCTTTGTTGAGTTGGCTAAAGGCGAAGACGCCTTACTTCACGTGTCACAAATTCGCCACGAACGCGTCGCAAAAGTAGAAGACGTGTTAAAAGTTGGTGACAAGGTTGACGTGATTGTAACAGAAATCGACGAAAAAGATCGCGTCAAACTATCAGCAAAAGCGTTGCTACCGAAACCAGAAAAACCGAAAAAAGAAGAGGAAGCGCCAAAAGCTGAAGCAAAAGAAGAAATACCAGTAACTGAAACAAGCGAAGAAGCATAGATTAAGAACAGAGAACAAAGCGGAGGTTTGAGAATGAAAAAACTTAAATTATTGGTTGTATCTATCCTATTCACCGTCGTATTAATGGCTTGTGGTGGTTCACCAGACTTTGCAGACATGTTTGAAGACATCGCTGACCACGCATGGATTGAAATTGCAAGCGATGGCAGTTTTATTCGACTTGATACCAATCCACGAAACGTAGATGGTGGAGATATCTCCATCCTAGCGCCAGCCTTAGCAGATCTTGACCTGATTCTAGAGGAGCTTGACTTTACAGCAGCGACCCGAGAAAGAATGACAGCCACTCGAGCACTTGACGGTCGCCAAGAGGCTGAGAACGATTCATTCAGAGCTAGCTGGACGTTCCATCCCAACAATGGTCTCGTCGTTATCTTTGAAATAAACGAATAAAAGTATTCCAAATCCTACTCCCTGTTGAGTGGGATTTTTTAAGTGAACCGGGGTAAAATAAATAGGACTTTTCAGACGTACCTAGTAGCTATGACGTTTTGTCATCTCAGTGGCCATCATCAGATGTGCCTTTTCATCCTTTCCTGTCACATTGATAACCTTTCTATACACCCCCTTGTTGCAAATTGATCAATATTCTGATAAAATTCTTCAACATGAAACTTTTTCCAGAAGCAAACTAGGGTACATGGAGGTCGCATATGCTAAACGATTTTACCGAATTTACGCGCTTAGTCATTCTGATCAGTCGATGGCTATGTATCATGGTCTGCTTAAATGCCTGGATACAAAAAAAGGGCTTCAAGAGGAAAGCCCTCATTTTGATCACCGGGGGTCCTATCCTCATTGGGTTATATCTGCTTACTCTAGCGAACTATGGTTCATTACTATCTTGGTTAGCAGGAGCTAGTGTCGATGTTGGCATTATCTTACTTGTAAGCATGCTCACCTATAAGATGGTTTACACCCTTCGAAAGGCAATTCTCTTCCCTTTTTTAATTCGGCTTATCGTGATACTGATTGAAGGATTCATTTACGAGATGCATTACTTTTTAATGTTATTCATCCCTTTGTTACTGCTACTAGTGGCCGTCTGTGCCCCAAAGAAAATGCGTAAGAACCTTTATCAATCAGAAAATTTTCAATCCATTTTAATAACCGAACTCTACATCTTCTTTGTTGCTTCTCAAGGTGTGTTAACCTTTCAACGCCATCTCTCCGATTCACCAGAAATTGCAGTTCTCGCGATCGTTCTCCTCGCAGGGTTTTTGATCACAACGGTTATGACTATTTTTTCTCACATGAAAGTAGAAGTAGAAAAACACCATATTCAACAGCAAAAAGACGAGTATACCTTCATGAGTCACTATACAGCGGAGGTCGAGAAGCAATATACTGACGTACAGAAGTTCAAGCACGACTATCAAAACATTCTATCTTCCTTAAGTGGTTTTATTGAAGAGGAGGATCATGCCGGTTTAAAATCTTATTTTAACAAAAAAATTAAGCCTGCCTCTGAGAAATCAATGGAGCAAAGTTTTGCCTTTAAAAATTTGAGTAACATCACCGTCAAAGAGGTCAAAAGTATTCTCGCAACTAAACTGATAATGGCCACCGAAAATAAAATTTCTGCTAACCTTGAAGTAAAAGAAAACATTGACGATATTCCCATCGACACGGTAAACTTAGTACGAATGCTAGGCATCGTCCTTGATAATGCCATTGAAGAACTTAAGGAGTTAAATCAAGGACTTCTGCAAATAGCAGCATGGAAAGAAAAGGATCAGATCGTCTTTATCGTTCAAAACACCTGTCGGACAAACCTACCAAGATTACACCAACTTGAGGTCCATGGCTTCTCAAGCAAGGGCGAAAAACGTGGCGTCGGACTCACCAACTTACGAGAGCTGGCCGAAAAAGAAAACAACGTATTACTCCACACCTCTATTAACGATGACCAGTTTATTCAGAAAATAACGATACTAGGAGGTTAATCATGCTATCCATATTTATTTGTGAAGACGACCTAGGGCAAAAAAAACAGCTCGAAAAAATCATCGAAAATTATGTCTTGATTGAAGAACTAGACATGCATCTTGCTTTATCGACAGATAACCCTTATACCCTTTTGGATCATTTGCAGGAACAAGAGATGGCCAATGGACTTTATTTCCTAGACATCGACTTAGGTCATGAAATGAATGGAATTGCACTTGCTGTGGAAATCAAAAACCTCGATCCTTCAGGAAAAATTGTCTTCACAACGGGACGTGCAGAACTAGCTCCTCTCACCTTCAAACATAAAATCGAAGCCCTTGATTACATCGTCAAAAGGACAGACCTAGAAGCCATGAAAAAAGACGTGTTAAAATGCGTTCAAGTGGCTTATGATCGCCAAATAGCTACCCAGAAGTCTAGCTCAGATTATTTCACCTTTGAAGACGGTGGAAAAATCAGTGTGGTTCCTTTGGAAGAAATCATGTTCATTCAAACAACTAGTCTAGAAAAACGTTTAGAAATCCACTTAGAAAATGGTAGAACCCAGTTTAAAGGTCGCTTAAAAGAAATCGAACAACGACATCCAGTTTTTATCCGCGTCCACCATAACATCCTTGCTAACCAGAACAACATTGCCTCCTTTAACCGCAAGGAGATGATCATCACCTTTACAAACGACGAAACGTGCTCTATCTCTGTAAGAAAGGCTTCTGTGTTAAAGCAAATCTTAACTGAAAAACAAAGCTGACCACAAGAAATTGTGGTTTTTATTATGGGATTCTGTCGAGATGTGTGTTGAACCGTTAAAAAACAAATGATCGTTAGAGCATAGATTTTTATATTCCAACGATGATTTCAGGCCCTTTTTGGCGATAAACTATCGTTGATTTTCATTTTTCTCTATTCTAACGATAATTTTGCAGCGCTACGAGTCATAAAATCATCGTCATTTCATAAATTTTGACTTTTCCACGATAATCTGGATGATCTGTGATCTCCCTATTAATCCTTAAAAGTTATATTGGAAAAAAGTCCAAGATCGAGACGGAAAAATTCGAACGTTTTAAATGGCTATAACCATCAATCCAATCTTGTTAAAAACCGCTCATAAAGATATACACCCCTCCCACACTTGCCGATGATTTCCCAACAGTTGCCGACAAAATATTTTTTAGACACTCTTCGGTGGTATAATCAAAGGCCTAAGGAAATAAACCCCGGGGTAGTATAGTCGGAGGCCTTGAGATTGAAACAAAAACCATAACAAATACAGCAGAGGATGTGAAAGTTATGAAACATACAGTAACGCTAAAGCACATGACAAAAATCATTGTAACTCTTGTCACTTTACTCGTCATTTCTACAACGCTACATGCGGGATACACTAATGAAACGGAGCCAGTAGAGGCTGGAATCAATCACTACGAGCTAACGTCAGAATATGAGGCGATTGAAGACAGCGATGTTCTTGAACAGGAGGTGGAGGAAACTCCTCCTTTGGAACAGGACTTAACAGGCGAAGAAGCTGAATTTATCGACCGTGGTTATGGTAACTTGCTGTTACCAAATGAACCAGAAGGACAAGCAGAATCACCAAACATTGAAAAAGACAGCTGTGTCATTATGAGTAGTGGTGGGTCTGGGTCTGGGCAGCCAGATTTGCCGGACCCTTACATTACACCACTATCTGATGATGTTTTCTGTGATCCAGATAACGCTATCCCTTATGCACGTCCAGGCGATTTCATTCAATATAGGCTACGTGTTTGGAATCCAGCAGACGGTGAGGTTGTAGACGTTACCGTTATTGACCAATTGGACACAAGCCTAGTGGCACTCTTCCCTGAAAGCTTAACTGTTCTACGTAATGGCGCACAATTGGTTCGCGGGGTTGACTATGAAATCGATGAAACTTCCCTAACAGCAGGTCGCATTGAGGTCGAATTATTTGACATACCAGTTAATAGTGTCACTGAAGTGGTCTTCGTTGTTCGTATATTAGAACTTTTTGAGATGACATCTAATGACGCGTTCTGGCACACCCTACTTCATTCTAATGTATCCCTTGATGCTGAAGATCTGTGTCCACCTATTTATGCGCCAAGTTACATCGTAAACCAAGCGACCTTGCATCAACCTGATGGACCACCTATTGATTGTGACGATGAACGTATTCCAGTGGTAATCGACATTGATTTTATAAAGATTGGGGAAGAGCCAGCGCCGACTGAACCAACCGAGCCAATCGAAACAACCGCACCAACTGAGCCACTTGTAAACTTCGAATTTAGAAAAGTTCTTGAGGATCGAAATCCTTCGCCCTGTGGTGGCCTGCCACCAGTAACCCCGCCTCTTGAAGGTGCTGTTTTCCACCTATATCGACAGAACCTGGTGGCTGGCCAATGGGAAGCGACACCAATAGCACGAGAAGTCAGTGGAGCAGACGGTTGGGTACGCTTTGAAGGTTTAAGACCTGGAGAAGATTATCGTTTAGTAGAAGTTCAAGCGCCGGAAGGATTCATCACACCACGCGGTCATTGGGTCGTTCGCGTAGATGCTGATGGTAATGTTACGACCCAAGCCGTTCGTGGTACAACCGGTATCAACACCCTAGACTTCCAACCAGGCTTCATCGATCGTGGAACTCATTTATGCTTACCAAACCGCTTTGGAGATGACAGTGGACCAGGTGGAGGTGGAGACATCGCTACACCATTTAATGAAACAAGCTTTACAAGAAGAAACACAGGGCGTAGCGAGTCATTCTCATCTACTCAAACAACCTTATCAGGCGCTATTTTTTATCTATACGCATGGAATGCTAATACCGAAGGCTGGGAAGCAGATCCAATAGCTATCATAGAAAGTGGTGTTGATGGTCGGGTACGCTTTGAAGGTTTACGTCTCGGTGGCGGATACCGCTTAGTCGAAGTCGAGGCACCAGATGGCTTTATGACTCCACGCGGTTACTGGATCGTTGAGGTGTCAAACCGTGGTGTGGTAACCTTTACACCTGTTGGAGAAGGTCAGCCAGAATTCATTGATCGCGATGGTATTCTTCTTTTACCAAACGACCGAGAAGGACAACCAACGACCACCCCAGAAGAAACGACAGCACCAACAACCAATCCAACTGAAACAACTGTTCCATCTTCTTCGACAGCACCTACTGACCCAACTGAGCCGACTGGAAACACTGTACCTGGAACAGGTCCAACCAATCCGACGCAACCAACGACTGGACCGGACGATGACGTTGACCTTGAATTTGTCAAAGTAGGTACAATCCCAACGACACCGACAGAGCCAGTAACTGAACCAACGGAACCAGCGCCAACAATCCCTAATCCAACAGAACCATGTGATTGGTGGAATTGGTGGGACTGCAACGATGACTACGAGCCGATGGATCCATGTGATTGGGAGGACCCCGACTGTTGGGAAGGGAACAGCATAAGCTTCCACTTAAGAAATCTAATCACTCTATTATCAGAAAGAAGTGTTGAAACCCCACTACAAGGGGCTACCTTCCACCTGTATCGTCTTGATGCCGAAGGTGAACGTACAACGCCTCCAACTATCGTAACAAGCGGACTTGATGGAAGTGTCCGTTTCGAAGGTCTAAGACGTGGTGGCGTCTATCACTTAGTGGAAGTTAATGCACCAAGTGGTTACGTAACACCAAATGGTTATTGGATCATCCGCATAGCAGAAGACGGAACTTTCACCATTGAAGCGGTTGGTGAAGGTCAACCAGAATTTATTGATCGAGACGGAAACCTACTTTTACCGAATGAACCAGATGAAGAACCAGAACCAACGACGGTGCCAGAGGAGACAACTACTCCAGAGACCACCGTCCCAGAAGACACTCAACCTGTGATAACAGATCCATCTGAACCGACAACTGTGCCAGAAACAACGGTACCGCCTACAACCGATCCTGTAGAAACGACAACTCCTGAGACCACCGTCCCGGCTACAACAGAGCCAACGGATCCGACTGGAACTACAGCTACAACCGAACCAACTGGAACAACGGCACCGGGAACCGACCCTTCTGAGCCAACCACTGCTCTACCAACCGATCCAGAACCACTAGAAGATCCAGAACTGATGAAAGAAGTCTGTGCATTAGAGCCAGCAGATAGCTTGGTCGAAGTTATTCGCCAATTGGTTGACTGTGGGTTTGGTGATATAGCCGAAGCAGAAGTAGGTCAAAGTGCTCGTTATCGCCTGACCATATCCAATCCAAACGATGTGGCCTTAGAAGATATTCTCGTAGTAGATACACTGGACTTGAACCTTGTTGAATTTGTAGGAAACGTGATGATCAACGGTATCGTAGCTGTTTCACCAGAAGACTATACCTTCAATGTTACGACGGGAGAGTTGCGGGTTTACTTGTCTGAATTACCAATCGATGGTGCAGTGATCACCTTCGATGTGATCGTCTTGGCTGGGAATGAGAACGATGAGATTCCAAACGTTGCGTATCTATTCGGTCCAGAAGATGAGAATGGAGACCGCGAACCAATCAACGAAGACGATGCCCTCATCATCGTTAATGAGGAAGAACCTCAGCCAACCACGATTCCAGAAGAAACCACCGTTCCAACTACGACAGATCCAACAGAGGCAGAAACAACAGTACCTGTGACAACGAATCCATCTGAGCCGACAACTGTGCCAGAAACAACGGTACCGCCTACAACCGATCCTTCGGAACCAACGACTGTGCCAGCTACAACGGAGCCAGAACCGACGACGGTTCCAGCAACCACGACTCCGACAGATCCATCAGAACCAACGACAGCTCCAGCAACCACTGCACCAACGGAGCCGGATCTAGTTGATCCAACCTTGGAGAAAGAAGTCTGTGTGCTTGAGGAAGCGGACAGCCTAATTGATCTTATTCGCCAAACATTGAGCTGTACCTTTGATAACGAGGCAGATGCCGAAGTAGGTCAAACTTTGCGTTATCAACTCACAGTGAGCAACCCAAATAACATTGCTTTAGAAGACTTTGTTGTAATAGATATACTAGATATTGACTTAGTAGAGTTTATTGGGAACGTTAGAATCAACGGTGAGCTTGTATCTTCCCCGGGAGATTACACATTCAATGAAATAACTGGCGAGCTTCGTGTATACTTATCGGTCCTATCAGCAAACGGAACTTACCGCATTACTTTCGATGTGATTGTCCTAGCTGGAAATGAAGCAAACGAGATTCCAAACACAGCGTATTTGTACGGATCAGAGGATGAGGAAACTGGTAACCGTGATCGAATCACAGAAGACGATGCTTTAGTAAACGTTGAAGAAGATCCAGAACCTACAGACCCAACTGAGCCAACAACAACGGATCCAGAAGAAACAACAGCTCCACAGGAGACAACAACTCCGTCTGAACCAGAAGAAACCACTTCTCCCGAAGAAACACAACCAATAACAACCGATCCAAGTGAACCAACGGAGACCGATCCTGAGGAAACAACATCGCCACAGGAGACAACGATTCCATCTGAGCCAGAAGAAACCACCTCTCCTGAAGAAACACAGCCAATAACAGCCGACCCAAGTGAACCAACGGATCCGGAAACGACTCAACCAGATCCGGTCGTGTGTATCGAAGGCCAAACCATGGTTATTTTACCTCCAGGTGTTGGTCCTGATGACATTCAAGTAGAAGCATCTCCAGGCTGGACTTATGAATTTGTACGTGATACAACTGGTCAGTATGTTATTTTGGTTACCCCACCGGTTGTTGGTTATTTACCAGATGACGAGGTGATTATCATATTCCCGCCTGGTGTAAGACCAGATGAAGTGATTGTCTGCTTAGCGGATACGGATTGGGAATACGAGGTAGATGGACCAACTGTTGTTATCCGACCACCTGCTAACTTACCAGAAGAAGATTGTCCGTTGGATGAACCAGATTGTGATACTAACACTTCAGGGGGGGGACCGAGCTTACCACAAACGGGTGCGATTGTTGGCTCATCTTTACTAGGTGGCATTGGTTTGACAGCTGCAGGCTTAGCCCTGACCTCGAAGATGTTTAAAAAAGACGAATAAGAGCGTTAGATAAACTCAATTAAGCTCGTAGAAGGTGACAATGACTCTATGCCAAAGAAAGAATACCGCCACACTCCTTATGCCAAAGCTGCTAAAAAACGGGGGAGGGCAAAAGTCACACGAATAAGGTTTTCACTTAATGCCACCCAATCAGAATCAGCAAAAGAACTTGATCTGGAGTGCCACAATGTAGAAACCATCCATCAATTAGCCAAAAAGTTATTCGTAGATTACTTAAAAAACTCGATAAACGACCACTCAGACCCAACCATTTTTTCCCTTGAACGTTCTGAATCTGGTGAATGAGTGATTTATCCAGTAAGGAGTTGAATATCATGCCTAAACAAGAACACGGTAAGGCAGAAAATAGCAAAGTGGCAAAGAAAACCTTACGACCCACCTTTGAACTCAACCTTACCCAAACCGAGATGGCAAAGGAGCTTGATTTAGAGGCTCGTGGTGTAGCTAGCCTTAACATTCTAGCCAAAAAGCTATTTTTAGAACACATGGAAGCAAGTAAATAAAAAGAAAAAGTGCCTTTAGAGTGACATCGACTCTAAAGGCATTTTTTTTGAAACAAAAATATCAGGAAATCCTTATTTTGCCAAAATTCTGATACTAAAAGGTCGAACCCATGCCCCTAATGATCCCAACCTGATCCGGAAACCTCAATTTTTACGAAATCTGGACCATATAAGGGCGTTTCCGGCTACTTTCAAGGCTAAAAAGTATCAGGAAATCCTGATTTTGCCAAAATCCTGATACTAAAAGGTCGAACCCATGCCCCAAACGATCCTAAACTGATCCGGAAACCCTAATTTTAGCAGAATCCGGATCATATAAGGGCGTTTCCGGCTACTTTCAAGGTTAAAAAGTATCAGGAAATCCTGATTTTGCCAAAATTCTGATACTAAAAGGTCGAACCCATGCCCCTAATGATCCCAACCTGATCCGGAAACCTCAATTTTTACGAAATCCGGATCATATAGAAACTACTGGAGAAATAACTCACAAATCTACCTATGTTTTCAGACACGCCCTAGTATTACCGGCTGATACCATTCAAAGCAGGGCATCGTAAAAGGAGCATCGTATCATAGGATGCTCCCTTTATTTTTACATTTTTTCGCTGATATACCTTGCTAAATCGACCACGCGACAAGAGTAACCCCACTCGTTATCGTACCACGCCATGACTTTAACTTGCTTCTCATTCATGACCATGGTACTCAATCCGTCAACGATCGCGGAGTGAGGGTCCGTGATGTAATCCGACGAAACGAGGGGCTCCATATTGAATCCAAGAATACCTTTTAGTTCATCTTCACTTGCCTTTTTGAGCACGTCATTAACTTCTTCTTTGCTGGTTTCCTTTCTCACGTTGACAACCAAATCTACGAGGGAAACGTTCGACGTTGGAACACGAAGTGCCATTCCGTGCATTTTGCCTGCTAGCTGGGGTAAGACAAGGGAGATGGCTTTAGCTGCACCGGTTGTGGTTGGGATAATGTTTTGTCCACAAGCACGTGCACGGCGTAAATCTTTATACGGATTGTCGATGTTATTCTGTCCATTAGTATAGGCATGAACCGAGGTCATTAGCCCATCAGTAATTTCAAAATGCTTATCGATGACCTTGGCGACTGGGGCTAAGCAGTTGGTCGTGCACGACGCATTCGAGACGATGGTGTGGTTAATGGGATCAAATTTCTCTTCGTTAACCCCCATAACGATGGTGATGTCCTCATCTTTAGCAGGCGCTGTGATAATGACTTTTTTGGCGCCTGATTCGATGTGGTAAGACGCGGTTTCTTTGTCGCGAAACGCACCTGTGGCTTCAATAACGATGTCAACCCCGAGAGCTACCCAAGGTAAGCGACGTGGATCGCGGTCGTTTAAGAGGGCGATTTTTTTACCGCTAACGATGAGATGGTCTTCTGTAAAAGAGACCTCGCCATCAAACTGTCTATGAGTGGTGTCATATTTTAATAAGTGTGCCAGTGTTTCGGCTGGGTAGCTGGCGTTGATGGCGACAATGTTAATGTCCTCATCTAAAATGGCACGACGAAATACCATTCGTCCAATTCGCCCAAACCCGTTAATTCCAATATTTGCTTTCAAAACAATTCCTGCCTTTCGCTTACATTCTACTTCCATTTTCATTATAGCAGAACTTTTGACATTCGGACGTAAAGTTTAGGTAAGTTGGTGAAAGGGTTAACAATGACGTTTTTTCAGGAGATAAAAAACAAGCTGACAGGATTCGACCCGCGTCTGATCAAGATGAGTGAAGTGTTAGCTCCCTACTTTTAGCTATATGAGTGGTTAATAGGGAGCTTATCCCCCTACATGTGCCCAAAAATGAGGATTATGGGGAGGCCCCCCCTATAACAGCCTTATGATGTATGATTTAGGGAGTTTTCGATTACTTAGATGATAGTTATGTGACCTTTCTTTGCCAGGAAGACGAAATTACACAGCCACCCCTGGTATTTCGCAAAAATGTGTAAAAATCACACAAAAACCCCTGACATCTAACAGAAATGTGTAAAAACCACCCTAGATGTCATGAAATGTCATATCAAACAGATCATTTTGCTACTTTTCCGTTGTAATGACGACGGACTTTTTCTAGGCAGTTGCAAAAAGCTCTTCGTAATATCGCCAAACACGTAAAATCACCGTTTTGGCGATAGTTTTCACTCGAAAAGCTCTTCATAATATCTCCAAATCCGAAAAATCACTGATTTGGCGATAGTTTTCACTCGAAAAGCTCTTCATAATATCGCCAAATCCACAAAATCACCGATTTGGAGATAGTTTCGCCTTTTCGCAATTGCCTAGGACTTTTTCAGTAGAAAGGAGCATCCTATCATACGATGCTCCTTTTACGTCATATTTTTTCATTTTTTGGAAATGTGGCTGTTAGGGTTGTTCCCAAATTTTCTTCGCTTTTTCTTTGACGATGTTTCGGACGTGTTCTGGCTCGATAATCTGGGCGTGCTCACCATAAGAGAGGATCGTGTAGTAAAGCCAATTCCCTTCCGGCCAGATGACAGAAATAAGGAAGCTACCGTCTTCTTGTTCCTCGAATTCGTCGAGGCTAAAGTCGTCTAATACTCGGAAGCCTAATTCCGGTGCTATTTTTAGTACCAATCGGATGTTTTTGATTTTTTCTTCTGAGGGCTGTTCTTCCGAAATGAGGTGATCCACCCCTCGGTTTTCAAATTTCGTCTCGGTTCTGCTTACATTTTTCATACGTGTTAGTTTGAACAGCCGCATACTCTGACGAGTCAAGCAAAAGGCTTTTAGGTACCATGCTTTGGATTTAAACCACAGTTGAATCGGTTCGACTTGACGGTAGGAACGCTCACTGTAAGAGCTAAAGTATTCAAACTCGATGATCTGCTGGTTGAGAATCGCATGTTTAAGGTTTTCGAAAAGGTCCTCGTTATTGAAATCCCAGTTGGAGAAGTCGACTTCTAACCAGTCGGTGGCAGATTTGTTGAAGACAGCAGATAGTTTTTGTAGGACAGCATCGGTTTCGGTCGCATGGATTTTGGTGAGACCAAGGAGAGCAGCAAGGATTTCTTGTTGCTCTTTTTCGTTGAGAATAGATTTGGAGAGGGTGAAATCGGGAAGGAGAGAAATGCCTCCGTCGCGACCTTTTTCGGTATAAATGGGAATGCCAGCCGAGCTGATCGTATCAATGTCCCGGTAAATGGTTCGAGTGGAAACTTCAAAACGTTCAGCCAGCTCTTTGGCAGTGACGCGTTTTTTATTGAGTAGAAGGTAGAGAATTTCGAATAATCGATTGGCTTGCATAGCGAGCCTCCTTTTTGTAGTGGTTAAGTACCATTATAACAAAAAAATATGACAACTGGGTGTCATATTTAAAAAATCTTTACTCGAAACGTTCTTTTAATTTACGGTAGAAGTGTTCTAAGCTTTTGTCGCCATCGCTGTCTTCAAATAGGCAAAAGGGAAGGCCATCCTTACTTTTATGTTTCATGATGCACGGATAGCAATCTCCATGGAATTTACAATTAACGGAGGGACAGGAACAATTTATACAAGACACATTTTCACCTTCTAATCTTTCTTTTTCGGCGTTCCGACTGGCAACGCGTAAACCGTATATTCGTCCACACCATCAAAGGAGAAGACTTCGTCACACAGTTCCTGATTAAAGGCAGCAATGCAGCAACTCCCTAGTCCCATAGCGGTTGCACTTAGCATGAGGTTTTGGCCTACATGCCCCAAATCAATGAGCATCACACGTTGGGCGGCATCGTTGTAGCGCCATTCCGCACGATAAGGGATACAGCTCACAAAAACAACGATGGGGGCTTTCGTTGCCCATTTTTGTCCAGCTAACATGGCGCTCATCTTGCTCTCGTAGTCGTCGAACAGTGGGGCGAGGCGCTCAATTGTCACTTTTTTCTCGCCAATGTGCTTTGTTGGATCGTAGCGATATAGTCCAGGTTCTAGACCTTCCACATTTTTAACAGCCATAAAAAATTCAAATGGATGGCGAGCACCGCCACTTGGTACCGGACGGAAGGTGGCAATGTTCCCTTTCCCACGATGACACTGGATACCACCAGCGCTCCATAACAAGAAAGCTAATTGCTCGCGGGTCATCGCTTGATTGGTAAACACCCGCTCGCTACGTCGTTCATCTAACAGATCTTGGTAAGAAGAGGTCACCACTGCTTCTTCAAACGTAGGCAATTCGACAAACTCTCCCGTAAACTCACGCTCATAGCTAGGATGGATCACACCTTTCGCTTGATCGCTCTCGTCCATACTTTTCCCAAACGTTGGACATTTCATAAAATTTCGCTTTTCCTCGATGGTATTCATACCTGTACACATATACACCAACTCCTCATTCCGATATTTATAAGGACCAGTATATCACTTTTGGGTGAAGTCTCCAAGAAAAAAGTAGCGTCCCTCTGAATCAGGCAGGACGCTACGATCTAACTTTATACTAATTCTCGCTTAAAAACATGTATCTTTGTGCTTGTTTTCCCACTCAACATCGTTAGCTTAATCTCATTTGCCTTTCGGGCAAACCTCGATTTCGCTGCCTTGTTGAGCAGAAAAACAACTTACACATCTATCTATGTTTTTAAGCGAGGATTAGTATTAATCGACTCGTTTTAAGGGTTGAGGTTATGCTTTTCAACTTTCCTCGTCGGCTCGTGGTCATCTGGATTTCCCATCCACGGCTCTTGATGTTGCTTTTTTGAATGGTTCGCTTGACACATTGGACACGGTTCCTTTTTATTGTTCATGCTCTTACCTCCTCAAAATTGACGTTGCTCTCTTAATATGGACGATTGTCGAACAATTATGAGGAAAAATTCTTTTTACTCTATCCCTTTGCTGTAGCGACCCTTTGTACGTCGGTCTACTTTGATGTAGGTGGCCATCCACTGCTTATCTTGCTTACCCGTTGCTAGCCCAAAAGAAAACACATCAAGGGCTTTTCGGATTTCAGCATCTGTTTCGTTGCTAAATTCCAACCGGAAGCTAGACACACCGCGCCATGACATCCTATGCAACTGGGTAAGCAAGATCAAATGTTCGTAAGAGTAAACCTCCATATTGCAACGTCTTTCCCGAATCAAAGGTAGCATGTGCCCTTTCCGGTTACGTAATCCGAATGCCTCTTTGTGACAGTAGCGTCCGTGACAGGGACCGTCACCAGATTCATGTACCGCCTTCACAGGACAATGCTTCGTAATCATTAACGGAATCCGCCCAAAAACAATGACCTCAAACGGCAATGGTGAATTTTTTACTAGAAATTCCAAATGTTGACTAGGGTTTTCATAGGAAGCTGTACAACCAGCGACCCTGAATTGACGGAGTGCTTCTACGTGTTGGACATTGTTGGTAAGGAAAGAATGATCGGTTATAGCGGATATGCCGGTATCTTGTAGAGCTTCCAGCATGCCATACTCTCCAATCATGACCACTTTAATGTTTAGCTCCTTTAACTTTTTGATGACGCTCTTAATTTGGTCATCGTCCATCACCCGGGAAATTTGTGGAATCAAAGGTATTTTATGATTTTGAGCCAACTCCAACGCCTCTGATAAAGTTGACATGTCTTTGTAATAAACGGCTTCGATGTCAGTGCTTGAGGTACAGACAGACCTCAGCTGTTTCAAGGTTCGAACACTGACTGTTAATTTTTTAGGGGGATTCTTTTCACACCGCTTAGGTTGAGAGATGCCTATTTCTAATTGCTTCCGATCCGGATATTTTTTCTGACGTAGGTTCACTAGCGCCTCCAAAGCCTCTCGGCGTAATCCATTGATCGTCGAAATCGAGATGGTCACCGGCGTGTCGATCTGGACCGTCAACGCTTCAAATGCAAAAGGTGTGCCTCCAGTTTTACCAAGTTGTTGACGTAGGCGTTCCTCAGAAAGACCAGCTCCTTCTGCCAACTCCACTAAATCCTCACTTCTAACGGTCACCATGTGATCGTCATTGTCCCAGACAGAAAGCTCAACAGGTGCTCCGACCATGAGTCGAGCTTCTCCAGAAATCGATACCTTTGGTAGCGGGACGTCGTTCATTCGCTTCGCTAATTCCACGGATGTGGTTTTATAAACCTTCATTCCAACTTGTGGCTGGAACGGACAGAGCATGTCGACAACACCAGGAGGTGCGATTGTCACATCGTCTTTATTGACAAACATTTTCTGAGCAATCATACCAACCTCGTCCCCGTCTAGTCCGATGAAACGAAGTCCATCTTGTAGGTGAAGGTCTCTCGTTAACTTAATAGTAGCTCGGGAGTTTTTCGCTGCGATTACTCTTCCGATTAAGATGCCACGATGTCCAGGTCGTTCTGGTCCAATCCAATGGCGTCCACTTTCACCAAGCAAAAATCCCCGTGTAAAGTCGCGACTAAACACCTGGCTTAAATCATCGTGCATTTGCTTTGGTATTTGGTCCTTCTTTCCTTCTAAATGTAGGTCAATGGCGTGCCGGTAGGCTTGCACGGCTACTGCTACGTACTCCGCTGATTTTAGACGCCCTTCAATTTTAAAAGAGGATACACCTGCATCGATGAGGATGCCTATGTCATCGACCGTCTGCAAATCGCGCGGGCTCAACTGGTATTTTCCAATGGCTTCATCGACTACTTCCCACGAATCCATTCGAACCAACTCATGTGGTAAACGACACGGTTGCGCACATACTCCTCGATTTCCACTACGCCCGCCTGCCATGCTACTCATCAAACACTGCCCCGAATAACACACACAAAGCGCCCCATGAACAAAAGCCTCCACTTCGATTCCAGTTTTCACCATTTCCTGGATTTCTGCCACCGAATTTTCCCTAGCTGCGACCATTCGCGTTGCTCCAAACCGGCGTGCAAAGCCAGCGGCAGAGCTATTATGGAGGTGCATCTGGGTACTAAAATGCATCTCAAAATCAGGATACAACTCCTTGACGATGCTGGCAACCCCAAGATCTGACACGATCACGGCATCTACACCGCTCCCATATAAAAAATGAATGTGACGAATCAAATAATTCAGTTCTTCATCAAAAACCGTGGTATTTACCGTTACATAGACACGCACGCCATACAGATGGGCAAACTGGATGGCCTCCATCAGCTTCTCGCGAACAAACGCGGCCTCCTTACGTGCACCAAACTTTGTTCCGCCGATGTACACGGCATCCGCACCGTTTGCCACCGCTGCTCTTAGCCCCTCCATGTGCCCCACCGGGGCCAATAATTCAACCTTCTTCATAAAGCGTCACCGACTTCTCTGTATTTAGTCCTATTATAACATAAACTAGTCCGTGATCTCTAAATTATCTCCATTTCCGTGAAAATTCGATTTTGGCGATAGTTTCGCTTCGAAATTAGAGAAAAAATATCTCCATTTCGCTAAAAAAATCGATTTGGAGATAATTTGTGTTCCTAAGAAACGCCACCACGGACATTAAATATATACAAACTTCTAAGTCGCTGCTTTCTCGATATTTTGCCCGCCTACCTAAAACAGCCACATCGAAACTGGCATGATCACCACAAGGGCAATCACAACGGCCATGACCACAATCATCGCCCCATATTTAAAAACTTCTCGTCGCGATATCCACTCTTCGTTGCTCCATAACATGGCAGCAAATACGGAGGCGGACGGTAGAATAATTGAGTAATGAATCAACAACGTGGTCGTGGCAGCAACGGCTGCTAAATTGGCGCCTGCTGCTGTACCAAATGCTACTAAAACTGGCATCATGGCAATCCCAATCACCATGGAACTGGCAAAGCTCGTAACAAAGATCCCAATTAACAACATCACAATGAAAAACATCATGGCTGAATGACCACCCAGTACAGGTTCAAATAAAACTAACATTCCATCTACAACGCCGGTTGCCTCATTGGTTAAAGCGCTGGCAATGGCCATGGCGGCGGCTACCATGACGAAGATATCCCAACTCACACTATCCTTCGCTACTGCTCCAAAATCTAGAATCGGCTTCCCCTCAACCTTTATCAATGTCATCAGGCCTGTCAATAAAATAGCTACTCCGGTTGGTCCAAGCCCATCTAGCAACTCTGTCACCACGAAATCATCTGGTAAAAACGTTGGTAGCAACATCAAAAACACGAAGCCTAACATTCCGTAAAAATTAGCCTTTTGCAATAAACTCATCGGTGGTAACGGATTAGAATTAAACATTTCCGCGTTAACGTTAGCAACGTTGGTCAACTCTTCAGATTTAAGAACCAACTTCATCATGCCACAATAAGCGATGAACACCAGCACGGTAAAAATAAAACCTAACAACATGTACTGAGGAATCGGCATCGCCATCTCTGCTGCCGTTTCAAAGACGCTTAAAATCGCTAAGGTCGACCCCGAAAATGGGAGAGAAGCTTGGCCTGAAATGGCACCAAGAAAGGTTCCGACCACCATCAACGAAGTAAACTTATCGCCTTTTCCATAATTCAAATCTGCAAGCACACCATACAAGACCGTCCACATCAAAATCAAGGCCGGCGTCACGTTGACCGCGACTGACAACGCATAGGTCGCAAAGAAGAAAACAAAGGCAAAGACAATCGGCTTTCCATTAAATACCTTTCGTGTTAAAAACCAGCGTGTGATGTACTTGGTGACACCAACGTGCTGTGGTGAACCGAATAAAATCATGGAAAACAACAATAACACCGGAACCGAATGACCAAAGGACATGGTCAATACTTGTCCAAAACTTCCGAAATCTGTCAAACCAAAGGCCACCAACGCCAGCAAACTTGGCCATAGAAAGCCAACAAAGCACCACAGCCAAACGACTCCGAAGAAGACACCCAAAATTTGCATGCCAACCTCGGTTAATGGATAAATTGGTGAGGTCACATGTCCCCCAATGAACATGAGAAACAATCCAATCAAGATGTGGACATAAACCATTTTCCCTTTACTTTCTGTATGTACCATTACTCTTCCTCCTCAATTTCTGATCCAATAGAAAAAGTCACCGCTAGATGTTATACCTATTCTGAAACAGAATGAGTATAAAGTAAAATCCAGCGATGACTTTAAAGTTGTCGATTCCTTGTGTAAAAGGGTTAGCCGCCACATAGACTTTACTTTCATCTATGTAGCTTGCGCAAACAGCGCCTAAAATAGCCATCATAGATACAAACATTGCGCGTTTGCATCCATGACCTCTCATAAATACAAACCGTATCAATAATAGCTATAGTAATAGTTGCTAGCTGCTGCAGTAACAAAAACCTTTAACATCGAAACCAGTCCTTTTGATAATTGTTGATTAGAATACCATGGATTTGGCGAACTGTCAATGATTTTTTGAAACTTTTCATGGTTGACCACCCCTACTAAGACATTTTAGTCATCATAACGTGTTCTCAAGGATAAAAACAGTTCATTTTAAAAAAGTAGCTAGTGTATTGGGATACTGTATCGGTAAATGCCAATTTTGATCAAATCCCGATACAAAAGAGACTGAAAAATGGCATTTTCTCCGATTTAACGGCTCGAAATCCTAATTGTGGACAGAATGCGTCCCTAAAAAGGCCTTTTCCATCCTAGGAAGATCCGCTCTGTATCAGGAAAAGTCGATTTTAAGAAAATCCCGATACATCGGCTAGATTTAGACGAAAAAATATCACCAAATGCCGATTTATCAAAATCCGGATCCCGAAAGGGAGTTTTCCCGTGCTTGAAGGTCAAGAAATGATCCGTAAATCTCGATTTTGGCGAAATCCGGATTCCTAGAAGGTACTACTTGATACCTAAAAGACCATTACCGGTCAATTTTTGGGTATAATGGAAGCAAACGATCAATTTTGGAACTTTTCCTCCCGCTATATCCGAATTTTCATCGAATTACGGGGATTCAGCTCCGTCAACTGAAATTTTTCTACGAAACGGTGAGAATGGAGCACCACCCCTACTCCACACCCTTAAGCCCTTCATCTGTTGTAATCAATTCTCGCACCATTTGGGATACATCTTTTACTCCATCCCTTTAATCGCCTCCGCCATCTCAACCTTCTTCAGGCGACGACCCAATAACAAAGTGGTCGTTAACGAGAATCCGGCAGCAATCAAGGTCGCCCAGACGAAGCTGATCGGATAGAGGTCCGGATAAAACACCAAGAAGTCTGAAGAGAAAGTGTCCACGTACCGATCTAAAAACCAGTACCCCACCGGGATTCCGATGACCCAGCCAACAACCGTCGTCACCACGTTCTCAATACGTGCGATTCGGCGCAATTCCTCGACGTGGAATCCCAGTACCCGTAAAGTAGCGTAATCTCGCATTCTCTCCGTGAAATTTAAAGCACCTAAGTTGTATAGAATGACCACGACTAACATGATCCCGATGACAATGATCAACATGACCACACCGTCCATACCGTCAACAAAAATCTGTGCTGAGCTTCGCGAATCCTCCATCAAGGTGACGTCTCCTTCCCAAGTATCCACGTCGAAGTCTTCTCCAACTAACAAGTCTCCAGGCCAGAACGTGCCACCGGCATCTTCCCAGGTTTGGGCGGTCATAAAAAGGCCTTGCGGAGAGGCGGGCGATACGAATCCAGCTACCTCGAACGTGTACAAATCCGTATCCAAAGACACCCGGATCGTCACTGAATCCCCGATTTCTAACTCCGACATGCGGGCGAATCCCTCCGTCACGTAGACGCCACCTTGCCTCATCGGCTCCCCAGCCGATGTAAGTAAATTGACGTACGGACCGTCGTCAAAAATGGTTAAGATACTCCCAGCCACATCTAAGTCTACCGTATTAAATTGCAAGGTTTGTACCCACTGACCATCAAAATCATTCCGGTCGACCACCGTGCGAGTTGGATCCATATGAAGACGTGCGGTATACGTCATGTCGACCCCAAAAGAATTCACGATTAAGCCATCTAGCGAATCCGCCATCCCAAAGCCCGTCATCAAAAGCACCATGCTACCGCTGACGCCAACGATGCCCATCAACAAACGAACGGGATGGCTGAGACCATCTCGCAAGCTCCAGCGCATGCCAAAGGAGATCCGTGACCAGAAGCCATTGGCACGTTCTAGTAGGATTTTCTTTCCGGACTTCAATGTATCGCCTCGCAGGAATTTTGCCGGTAATCCCCGACTTGCCTTCCGAGAAGCCCCAAAAGCAGACAACGTACAAATGACAACCACTAGTAGAGCGACCATAACGGATGTCCAGCTGTAACCGATGGTTAAATCAGGAATGTAGAAAGAATCTTGTGTTTGTAGAACGAAGATCGATAAGGGCGGTGCTAATAGGATCCCGACAATGGCCCCTAAACCACCGAC
>Ga0131853_10003313_pt1 | contig 28913 bp, 18 predicted proteins | sample TergutLab28metaG_FD_92764 | JGI IMG/M metagenome (GOLD analysis project Ga0131853, IMG submission 92764) | Labiotermes labralis P1 segment gut microbial communities from Petit-Saut dam, French Guiana - Lab288 P1 (version 2) (version 2) | ecosystem: Host-associated > Arthropoda: Insects >... | reverse complement strand
TTAAACAGAAAGACCCCCTTGGAGGACCCCCCTATAAGCCCCCCCCCCTTTTTCTCCCGCCATTTCTTTCCCACCCCCCCCCCCCCCCCCAACATTCCTCTTGCATTCACTACCTATCTTGTGCAAGCCTCCAGTCTCATAAAAAACATTTTCAGACTCACCCTCTTTATATGCATGCCTGAGTGTAAGCATAGTAGGTTTGGTCACAGGAATAGTTTCTATTACAGGTGTGGAGCTGCTGGTATCCTCTTTAAGAGCTGCAGCAGATACCTTTGCATTTTCTTCATTGCGAGCTGCTACAAGCTTCTCTTCTTTTTCCACTTCTGCTTCCTCATCCTGCACAGTGTTTTCCAGTTAATTAGTTTTCACCTCTAGACTTAACATCTTACACAGTAACTGCACAGAAAATCTCTGATAACCCTTCCAGAAACTAAACAAATGTAGAAGTATATGCCAAAATTCAATTTTCTATGTATAAATAAGACGCAAGTCCTGTCAATGACACTGCTAGGATACCCACAGTCCATGATAACTAAAATGACTTTCAGCATAGAAAGGCCACTTCCCTCTCAATTTTCTCTACAATTTCTCTAGAAAAGGCTGTACTGCTTGGTCATTTTGTGTTAGGGCTAGAATTCTTTACATTCACGTACTGTAACCTTTCTAAGCATTACAGTTGCTAAACAAACCATCAGGTCTCGCATTCTACAGTTCCATGTTCTGCCCACAGAGTGCATTTATGTGTAAAGCATGTATCTCAGAAGTGATTTTTGCTCTATAAAGAATCAAATGATTGGTTTTGTATAAACGTGATGAGGAGTGTTTTCTGCGCAGTAGGACCTGCGTCTATAAATATAACACATTATGTTTTGTCCTTAAAGGATTTAAAAAAAGTCAGATCGCTTGTGTGCTCCCCCTTTTATGTGGAACAGGATGTCCTTCCCATGTAGACTAAAATGGCAAAAAGTCATGCTATGGTCTTCTGGAAGAAGACACCACTTTGGGAAAATCACCTTCTTCCTTAAACAGGAAGCAGCGTGTTTGACTGAAACACTTGATACCTGTCTACCAGATTGCATAGTATCATGACCCAGAAGATAGCAATATGCACGACTTACATAAAGCAACAGTCTACACTCAATACAATAATGGCTGTTATACATAACTCAATATAATGATGGCTGATATATTTAAAGTTCCAGACATGACTATTCCTCCTCCCACCTGTCACTATGTGTATACTGATCTGGTTATGTCCACATAAAATGTGTAATTTGTGGAAGTGGCACCCACTTCCTCCTCACTGCTATTCCTACAAACCCTCTAATTGATCCAATAAAACATTTTTACACATCAGTTCAACCAAGTAAAAGAACTGCAGTGTACAACTAGGCTGTCACACAAGGATGAGGAACCTAACAGCAGTCCAGATACCAACAAAGGGATTTCATAAGACTACCTGGAATTCAAATTTATCCCTTGAAGCTTGCATAAATGCACATATAATTAAAAATTCAGTTACTAACACAGAGAAAACAGTGTCTCCAACAGAAAGACAAACCAGTAAATGCTGTTTACAGGACTACTGAGTGCTCATTCTGAAAATTATGTGAAACACACTTGGGGCAATGTTAATGCATGTGGTACACAAAGTAACCATGAGCTTGTAAAGGTCAAAACCCAATGAACAAATGTTTAAAGAAACCTCTGTGATGCTCACGTACAAGGCAAACACATTACACAGCCAGCAACATAGGCAGTTACTACTTCATGAACAGAAAATGTACAAAGTGCTAAATAGCAAATGAACTGCTCTGCCCTCTTAGAAAGATAAATGATTCTGGGTAAAATGAGAAACAACTATGTTCCATACTTTAAATGTCTGTATACTCTGAAATACCTCTTTGTGTAAGAATGCTCAGATTTCATGTACAATCAAAATAACTTCAGAAACTCCAGTCTGGCAGGACTATGAAAGATCATCATTACATTCTTACATGAAACTCATCAGTGAATAAACCTCACCTTCCTGTTGAACAAAGGCACAACGGAACAAAAACTGCCATTCCCTGCTAGAACAATATGCCTCTCCACAGCCCAGAAATTTCTTCACTAACAATGATGGTGACTTCAGTAATACAGCATCATAATATAGGTGTGAATACCAAGCAGTGAATTTGCATGTACTAACACAGCTAGCAGCTTGACTTTAACAAGAGTTAAGAAGAATGAAAGGCAGGACAGGGATGAATTTAAAGAAGGACTGGGGATGAGTAATAACCAAAAACAGGGATTTCAATGGGTGTTTCCCACTTACAAACATAAATGTAAATATGCTGCAGCAAAATAACTCTTGATCACTCTCCCCCAAAGGCATGGGCAAACTATATATGAAAAAAAAACTTACACTGAATGACAATATTTAAAATTTTCAAAATGATGTAAATTCGTACTGCAGTTTTCTGGGTTGCTTAAAACACTGTCTAATCTCAGGGGGCAAGCTGCAGGTTCCTCTAATGCTGTAACGATCTACATGAATTATCATAAGCCAGAAGACCACAACATGATCCACATGGATTAGAGTGAAAGATGCTCTGAACCTTAATGTATGTTGGAAGCACAAAGAAAGAAAGAGTGAATGATTAAAAAAACAAAGGAAAAGATCGAAAGAACAAAGATCCACCTGAGAATGTGCTTCCTTGTCCACATTCTGCAACTGTGTCAATGAATTAAGATGTCTGTTTTTGGGTGCAGTCACATTTTTATGCTTACCTTGACTACCTGATTGTCAGCTACTTTGTTTGGTGTTGGTGACACTGATTGAGCAACTGGAGATATTGAAGGAGGTGTGAGAAGAGTTGCTTCTTCAGAGGATGGCTCCACAAAGGCATCCATATCTGTGCCACCCTCTTTCTCAGCTCCCCTCCGGTTGATGTCACGCATCTTCTGCCGTGCCGCCTGCCTTGGCTTTGAGCGCTGGGAAGCCTTACCTGCAACACAGTAACCAATATGCTAATCCTGGTCCATTTATTCTGTGCCTGGTTTACAGACAAAGCTATTCCATAAAGATAAAGACAATAACAAAAGGCAAAATAAACAGGGGACTGACAGTCACATTTGCTTCATTATTAACTGCCTATGATGAACAGGGAACATCTACACCACATTTACTCAACCAGCTTCTGTCACATACCTATAATTTTCAAACAGACTGGTAGTCTAATTAGGTTATATCAAAAGCAGAGTATATATAATAGCAAATGCAAGGATGACTGTTCAGTTGTGTAGTTCGAAGGACCATCTCCCTGTCCACTGGAGGGATCTGGTAACAGAGAGAACATAAATCTCTTTCATGACCATGCACTGTAAAGAAGAATAAGCATCAACATAGTAAAATATGTTACTGCTACTCATCCTTCATAATTCAAACTAACACTAAATACATCAGCAAGTTCAGCAAATATTACCGTTCCAAGCAGTAAGAACTTGTGGTATAAGTTGTTAAAAGCTGCTCTTGTAATCGCATGTGTTATTGTATACACCAAAACAGGCACAGCGCTTATGCCACAAGCCAAAACTTTCAATAATGCAGGTCAGTCATAGTATTATTACATTTGCCCACAGAGACCACATAATCTTAGGGACACAAGGTCTTCTACTGGTCAAACACTGGGATCAGAGGGTTCAAGTTCCACTTGAGGCATGGATGTCTACATTTGTGACAAGCTTAACCCTCACATACGTCTTACAAATACCTAAAAACAAAATCCAGAAACCAGAAAATAGGAGACCCTGGGCTGAAGTGGGCTGTAACACTACAGAGATACACTAACAGATCTGTCAAATAGTATCAATCATTCAAGGATATAATTCGTATGATACGCAGTGTACATGTACTGTGAAATGAGTGTTCATTAACTTTTCTTCATTACGACAGCCCCTTTTTAACTACCATCACCCAAACAGTCCATCATTGAAGCCAGTCTCATACAATTCCCAAATGCATAATTTGTAATGATAGTTTTACAAATTTATCATATAATTTTTGACCTAAGACTGCAGATGAATGCAATGACAGCAGCATGCATTTTATGAGTTTATTGTGTTCTTTAATACGATGTACTATTTTACTTCTACTCTAAATCGCTTGCACTTTGTCACACCACCTTACAATAATAACTATGGATTTAACAGTACATATGAGATGGTCTATTTTATATTTAACTGTCTGTATTCACACCTCCATGAAGTGAAGGCACAAGCAACATGTCTGAACCCAGATCAAAATAGCAATGGGTCCCAAGCACATCTAAATATAGCTAGCAAAAGCAAGTAGTAAGATTCTGTGTGGTACAGTGAGGCGGTAGAGGCACAGCCAATGCAGCATAGCTATCAGACGATTCCTACCGCATCCACCAAAAAAGGACACTTAGTAGCCATCATAAATGACACCAGGGTAATAATATTCCACATCATTCTCAAATAAACCCAAAAAACAAATAATTGAATGAAAGCCACAAAATTAGCTGTATTCAACAAATTTTGGGGAAAGAAAAACCTTCTTGGGCAAAAATGTAGGGGTCATATTACAATCTTCGGTAACGAGCTAAAATGAATCTTTAAGTTTTGAAAAGAACTTGCAACAAGTCATCCCACAAAACTGAAAACAAAGACACCAAGAGATGAGTGTGTGTGTGTGGCAATGGAATTCTTACTTCTAACATACACACTACACAGGGAAAATAAGCATATGTACACAAATGCTTAATTGCTCTATTATGCACTAAGCAGAACGCTTTATGGAAACAAAAATAACAGGTCTTAATATGTCATGTTTTAGGGAAAGACTTCTAAGTGACATGTTATTCCAAAATTGAACAAAGATGACACTGAAATACCAGTGTGTAACAGAAACAAACTTGACACACTTTACAAAAATGGGCCAGATGCTTTATGCCATGCATACCTTCTGTAAACACTTGATGCCAACAAATGCCCAATTAACTATTTAAATGTGGTAAATGAACACTGTCAGACCTGTCACCTTGCAAACTGTTTTCACGACATGCAATCCAGTTCAGAGTAACTACAAGAGCAGCCAAATATAAACACTCTTCAATTTTAAATCAGTATCTTCACCCTGGCCATCACTGAGCCATAATTTTATAGAAACTAGCAACATTTCATTCATCCACAACATGGCACTTCTTAACGCAACTTTTACCTTACATAATATACTTGGTTTTTTAAATGCCAATTGAGTGCAGTGACTGAATCAGGTAATGAGAGAATGGGGCTGAAAAACCAAACAAGGTATGAAATGAAATTACTAATGAAAGAGAAGATTCACCTTATTCACAGATCTACAGATATACTGTTGACTCAAAGGGAAATTAAGTGTAACAATCAGCATCTGGACATCTATGACCACCAAACAGTCTTGCATTTGACATGGCAGAAAAGCAGCAACTCATCTGCAATGGCTTAAAGTCCACCCCTGAATTCACTTTTGTCAGTAAGGAATGTGCCTCATACACCTTGGCCTTCAAGTAGTCTTACAGGAGGAATTTCTGTTGCCAAACAATTGTGACCAGTTACCTGGACTACTCCCTCACCCAGTCTTTCAACAGTAGAATCTTTACTCTTGGGATATCTGAAGGCCTAAGTGTGCAAAACAAACAGCACCAATATCCTTCACTTAAAACTGTGAAATGGGCAGGGAACTGAAGCAATCCCTAATGACAAGCTGCAACATGTAATGGCCTCTCAGCCAGATGAGGTGGAGATGGATATCACTTAACAAAGTATAATTTAAAAATGCTGATGGTTCCAGTTACTTTTTTTTTTGAGTCAAGAATATGGGTATACATCTGTTAACATAATGCACCTTTCCTTGCATTAGTTACTTCATTTCAAAAAACCATCAGGTACTTGTGCTCCACACAGATGGTATAAAGCTTAGTGCATCACAAAATAAAGATTCTATATCATCAGATTATTAATGCTGAACATCATATTTTTTTGCACTAGGTGTTGCTGACTACTGATAATTACTGTCAATAAGAATACACACACACACACATGTAAAATCACCTATCTTGAATTCTATCTTAAAAATGCCAAAAATCAGTTTATCACTTTATTCCACACACTTCTGTATCACAACAGGCTTCAATCCCACCCTTCCAAATTCATGTTCACTCTAAATTGCACTTGCACAAGGCAGTAGTTATGAAAATGTTGACATTCCTACAATCGTATCATTACTTCTGTTTTGGATGTGTTTCACTTTTCCTACCAAAAACGATGGGTTTCAGTTATGTTTACATGAAAATAATAATTTAACCAGTATTTCATCATCATGAATGAAGCAACACCTGATGCAAGAAGAAGTGTACAAGTGAGCAAATACATTAAACCTGTCATATGACAGGGCTTTTTCTAGTAAAAAAAATCTTTTGCTGGAAGCATCAGACCTTACCCGGTTGGCCACAGTAAGCACTAAGCAGTTCGAAAGAAATGACTGCAGACTGAAATAAGAAATGGCTTGGTCCAGATGACAAGACTTTATACTTTACTCATACAGGATACTACATAAAGTAATGTTGCATACATAAATTTTCTACATGGATTGTTACAAACTGTGGTAAGAGAACCTACGTATGTCCTGGAAACCATATAAAACATATAACATGAAGTAAAAAAAGGTATACAGTAACCTTCAACACTGCTAACACCCCCTTCACATCAGATTACTCATGCAGTTACAAAAATATAAAATGCCCATTTACTACTGCAAGAAAGGAACACACAGCAGAAGACACATGATTAACAACACTGACCAAGGATATAAAAAATCTGACAAGTTATGAAAACTCAGTGCTCAAATACAACACTATAAAATTATCATATGCAAGCTCACTGTTTTCTGTAATTTATCACTGGGTTCAATGATGGCCTTAGGGGATGATGAAAAATTAAACCTTACCGGTCAGGCTAACAGAAACTGCTCAAAATCAGTGTCATAATTACTTCATTCATGTTAACAGCAAACAGTGTCTAAAATATACTTTAGTTCAAACCCAAATGCATTTCACACAACTGTTCACTAAGACACAGCATACAAGATTCCACAACACCTAACCATACCAAGTTACTGAATTTGCATGAAGCAAAATACGATTTTCACAATCTCAAGCTACACTGTAATCTGATAAATTTTATTCCCCAAATATAAGCTACCTATTATGTCAAGGATAAAAATAATCTGCTACAAATTTGACCATTATTACTGAGAAATTGCACTGGTTGTTTAAATGATAATAAACCTTGGTTGCAAAGTTTGTTAAAATTTGTTATTTAAGTCTAACAATGTCTATTCATGCAAAAGGTCAAGGGGAGGAAATTATCACAACAGACGCCCTTCTTATTCCCTACCACCATCCCACTATCACATGAACTTTACCCTCTCCATCATATGGAGATTCCACACAGGCTAACCTACTCAAAGAGCAATTTAGAAACCATGATTTAACACTTGAAAAACAGAACACTTCCACAGGATGCACTGGTATTTCTAACTTCATTCCAATTAAGAACTACATACTTGTGTCCATGAGCACACTCTTCAAAGACATTTCTGCAGAAAACATTTAATGAATGCAATACCAGTAAGACAAACACAAATCAAACTGAGCTGTACATCTGTATGTGTAAATGAGCACTTCGCAGTGGTACCACTAATGCCACCTTCTGCTTCAAAACCAAGTTTCCAACATAGAATATGTTTTACAAATATAGAGTTATCTACATATTTTTTTCACGCAGTCACAATAAAACATGCGATCAATTTGGAATACTGCATAATATGTATGCTTTCAAGTTGTACACAACATGCATAAAACGTGCCTGAAAATCCTTCCATATAGCACTGTATAAATATGTAACTGATTACATGTGCTGAATGAAAAATGCACAGATCACATGACAATGAACTGTCCAATTTGAAATCTGGTTGATACAACATTTTTGTACCTCCAAAGTGAAGTGATGTAGTTTCTTGCTGCTTATCTGCAGGCAGAAACACCTGCAGACTCCTTCACAAACCAACCAATAATTCGGTCACCTTCCAATCCTAATTCCTCTCACCGATCACATCTTCATCTAATGCAGAAACATCTGCTGACTCCTTCACAAACAAACCCATAATGCAGCTACCTTTTAATCCTCCTCATTCTTCTCGCCAATTTCTTCCTCTGTTGCACCACCATTTACTGACTTCTTCACAAACCAATCCACAAATCAGTCATCTTCTAACTCCAATTCCTCTCACATATAATTTCTCTTCCTCTGATACGAAACAAATAAAACAAATTCTGGTGATAAAGAAAAACAGAGCAGATTTCTTTTAGGAAAGTGGAGAGGTATTTGGAAAGAGCAACACCTCTCTTAGTAAACATAATGTGGAGTTCTGAAGCTGCAGCCCTGGTCCCACAAATGAGGTTCATTTTCACATCCCTGCACCAGATGATGCAACTTAAACCAGTGAACAAAAGTTACATCTGAACTCCCAGATAGTGAGGGTACTGTGCATTTTACCCAACACGAAGTGCAAAATGTGAAAAACCCGTTCTAAATATCCAACATACCTAGCATCAAAGAATTTATGAGACACAAACACAATCGGAAAATTCTACAGACACCAATTCTTACAGACGATTTATTACTTCTTATAACAAATGAGGTTAACTTCGGAAGCTGTGGCCTTATTCAACATTGCCATCAACTTTCGGCCGAAATAGGGAAAACCCAAGCAGAAATAAATCCCCCCTTACAACCACAAATAAAATCTGCATGTAAAACACGGGTTCCCATTTTTTGTGCATCAAATGCTACGCCAAAGAACGTGGGCACGGTCGTTAGGGGTCGGTTTCGCATGTCATCACCTCCATCTTTGGATCCTCGTCGTCCTCCACCATGACGAATGTGACTGTGACTGCGACTGCGGCTCCCTCCACCACCGCGGCCGCGACTGGCGTTACTTGAACTCCCAGACGGAATCATTCCTCCGCTTTGCACTTTTAAAAAAATGTATTACATTTTACAGGGGTCACTACGTCATACCAGCTTCAAATTCCACCGGTTTGTAGCAACTTCTCGAACCTACTGATCTGCACTCTAGTCGCCTGCTGGCATACACAGACGCGAATGTTAATTAGTTGCTAGCTTTGTCCGTCCGTCGTCTAGGAGCGCTCCCGCAGTCTCAATGCCATTTACACTGGCATTAACCAGTGCCAAAACATGGGCAATGACATATATAGTAGGGTTAATGTACCATAACCCCATAACCAAAACTTCAAATTAGGCACACAGAGAGGTATCGCTTATCATTCTAAACCAAATATCACTTGACCGTTCACTCCTACAAGAGGCAATCGGAATAAACGCACAGCACCGTCAAGTTCAGCAACAACAGTGTCCGCAAACCTTTCAACTGCTTTGTCATCGAACAATAATTATCTTCCGACACAATGGCACTAACGACAGAAAACGCATCGTCACCGTGTCGCGGGGTGTGCCAAGACGAGCTACAAGGTATGTACGTCTCGTGGCAAACCCAGTAGGGATGCACAATAACGAAAATTCAATTTTCTGCGCGTATGCCTACTTTAGCTTTCATGTATACATGAACTGAACTCAGTTATCCCTCCCCACCCCCACCCCGCCGGCAGTCGACGATGGTCACAGAAGCTTATATTAAGCAACGTCTACCAACACTGCACAACCACAAATGCAAACAGCCTACACAATCGGCCCCAGACAAAGAACGTAAGGAAGATATTTCAGTGCCCGGCACCAGTATGTACGGGATTTCTCAGCACTTAGTTCTGGAATGAATTCTGTCATTGTCACCTACTGTCTCTCAGACGTATGAGTCAATCAAGTGGAACTAGCAGGGATTGTAAATTATTAATTCTTTCATTAATTCCCACTAGAACAGAATGTGACTGCGTTACATTTGTTAAGACATCTCCAGTTTCGCACCACCACCACGTTAGAAATAACCCGTAAACACCATTTCAAATACATCGAAAGAGAACTGAAATGGAATACAAGATTTTCATACAGACACTGTACACTAAGAAATGAGACGCGTCATAAATACTTGGAAATTTTCCCACTTAAAAAAAAACCTGGGTGCGAAATATATTTACAACACCAGCATTGCCTAAGTACGACCGCTGCATTCACGTTACCCCAAACACCTGGACAAAACACAGAAAAACCAGAAAACATGCTTCAGCGTAATCCTACGTACACTACTACAGCACGTCTTTGATTGTAATGTACTCTGTCATTCTGTAGTGCATATAACCGCTGCTCTGTAACTAACCTCGCGTTAATAAATGTACCCACAGATGTTCCGTCATGCACACAACAGTTTATTACACAAGTGACTAGTTTCGGCCATTTTTCGGGCCATCATCAAGCCTGTATACCAGAACCCATAAAAGAACTACACGAATTATCTATACATATTGGAGAAAGAGATATCTTCCTTTACACTGTTGTATAAAACTTCGTAAAATTGCACATGATTACCGGAAACAATGTGAAAAAATTATAAAAAGTGAAAAGCTATATATTAAAACAGAAATATGACAAATAATCAATAAAATAAAAGAGGCAGGAAGATTAAAAATAACGTGTACAGTGCAAGTTCCTTCTATAGCCTCGTAACGGGCGAATGTTAGGTACTCCGATATATGCTATTGCTGATAAGTGGGGCCGTGGAGTTTTACAGTAAGCATGTTCCGTTCCTTATCGCATGATAGCGGGTGTAAAATTCTGCAAAAGGAGGGCAGTATCGTAATATGAAAATAGTTATCACTGTTTTAAAGAAAACCATGTTCCAAAAAAATGGGTTGACACTTGCCACCTTTATAATACGCTGTGTTGCGTATGATGGAACTCCTTTGGGTACATATACTTATCTGGGCACAACGGGGATGTGTTCCCTAAAGATTAATCCTGCGTTATCTTATGTTTGCAGTAGTTAAGACAGTACCTTCAGGGGCCGAAGCGTTCGGCGAACAAAAAGAGAAAACCAGTATGAAGTCACCAACAAGAAGAAAAGTGCCGCATCCATAAGCCCTGTATATCATTTTCAACAATGTTTTTGACGGTGTAGGAGTTATGGAAATACGTAATACGAATGTGTATAATTTTTACTAACACGCCATCATAATCAATGCACGAGTTAAAACCATTCCTCTGGTTTGCCCTTCACAAGTAAACATATTTGCACGGTAGACACGTTCTCAATGAAAGCTGCATACTCAACACCACACAATATTTCGGAACCCAACCCTGAAAGGCGTTAAAAGGGTACTCACACACTTGCAAGACCAGAATGCTCGTATAAAAATTACCGGAAGCGTATTCCAATGACGAATCGGGTGACAGGATTTCTTCACAACGTTAACAAGAGTACTCTCCACCATAAAACATTTTCACGAGTACCAAAGAGGCTTTCATGAATACAGGCAACCAGCCTCGTGTGCGGGTTTATGCATCGTGGCTCTGCTTATTCGCGATTATCGCAACCCTTGGGCATCGCAATATAGACCCCTCGCTCAATCCAGCTGATGTCCAGCAATTCTGGACTCTTACACTGCCAAGTTAACTGTGGAAAACTGTACGGAGCTGAAAGTCGACCATTTCTTTGAGGACGACCATAAAATTGTGGGGGTTGTGACGTCGCCATACAAGGAAGGAGGCGCATACGAGCATCCAGAAGGCCCAACCACTGAAAGATCACGCCTTTGCAAGTCCTTCGTCCCACCCCTCTGACGTCTTTCAGTAAGGAACGCCGACATTATTTCAACAAAAACCCACACGTTTTTGCGTTTACTTGTCATTATTTACACAATACCATAAGGTTGTGTGTGTCCTTGATTCCCCTAACGTCATTTCTCCCGAAAGAGCGTAACATAACTTCGCACATAGCGACCCCCCCAAGAACGCAAGTCACGCGGACGGCAACGGTTTGCGGTACAACCAAAGGAAACGTGCTTCCTTTTGACAATCTGCGAGCTTCACCCATCACATCTTTTCGAGGCTTAAATACCGAACTTCAACACTAAGACCAGAATGACGATGACTACGGCGATGATGATGATGATAATAATAATGGCAACACTGCCTGAACTGATGACAGCAAATCCCGAAGATGATCCAGGCAGATCGAAACATGTCGCAGGCCCGATGGATTGTGTGTAAATATATAATTTTAACATTAGTGCATTTGTCTGTGTTTTTATACGAACTGTCAGTTCACTCGGTTTTGTAATTTATTAACAGTCTGTTTACGCCGCTTACGGGGACGGCGGCAGCACAGTGGTTAAGGCTCTGTGCTACAAATCGGAAGGTCGCTGGTTCTATTCCAGATGGTGTCAATGGAATTTTTCATTGACACAATCCTTCCGATCGCACGATGACCCCTGGGGTCCACTCAGCCTCTAACAAAGAAATGAGTACCAGGAGTATTTCCTGGGGGTAAAAAGCGGCCGGTACGTAAGGCTGACAACCTTACCACCATCCTAGGCCACTGTCATCTAATCTGGGAACGTTAACTTTCTGGAACCCTCTGGGCACCTCGGACCTGTATTGGGACTGATTTACCTTTATGCCTTTGTTACAAGCCGTCGAACTGTATCGGCCTCCTGTCCTTACCAAAAAATATTCTGGACTTATCAACATATCACCTTTCCTTGTACCTTTCGCACTTTATAACTGCCCTTTAACTAAATAATTACTTATCTCCTTCCTCCCTATTTCTTCAGTTCACTCAATAAATTCATATCACGTTCCAGAACTAACACAGCTGTTACTATTCATCAGTATGGATCCACATGCATGCAGAAGACTGGCGTATTATACCAGTCATGTGTGTGCGAGACTTAGTTTAGTATTAGATTTTAGGCAAAAACAGACAATACAAAAATGACAGAATCAGGCGGCGGTAAGGAGGTGAAGTACAACGAAATGGGCTTTCTCATCCTAGATATCTTGGAAAGGACAATCCTGTAGAAAGTTTGGACGGTGACGACTGTTTTCAGGCTGAGACAGTTGCAGATCAGCAACAGGCACAGTCACCTACATCTGTGTTGCCGGATGATATACCCTCACCACGTTATGTCAGAGATGAGAACAGGCGTACATACACAGGCCTCGGACACATTGTGTGTGTCACCAACTGAATGATACTGTCCTGTACCTAGCTAATACGGAATTATTTGTAGCAACCGCTTCTCACTTAGAGCGCGACTTCTGTTGACTTCCCTGTGCAAAAAGGGTCCAACCATGCAGAGAGGTTCTTTCATCTTTACTGAAGTTAGACACCTGTCCCTAAATTCATCACTCCCCTCTACCTCGCTATAATTCACTCTGCTTCTCTAAATTCTTTGTCCCCGAACCACCATAAGTTCATTCTCGTATTCCTAATCACTGGAAGACAAACTGACTTAATTTTAACCTAAACACAATGTCTTCACTACCCTTCTGCATCACAAAATCGTCTAAACCTGACTAGCCTGACCTTACTTCCTACAACGGTCAAAAGATATTACACTACGGCAAGTGACTCTGATAGGAAACTGTATTGTGAAACCAGCACTTGTCAAATGGATCACATTTGCCTGTCATTACGTAGCAGTTGACTAGTTCACTTGTCGTTCTGTGAAACAGACTCCAGTCATTATTGCCATACTGAATATAATTTTCACCTGTAACGACAGGACTTGTCGCTTCGTGAAACACGCCCCTGGTCACCACGTACACACGATTCAACCCTTACGACAGTGGTTTATGTAACTATATTACGCCAGTAAAAATGTAATGACTTTTTCCAATAAAACACAATAAGCGTAACTCTCAATTTTGAATTTTCTCGCTATCTTTTATGTAACAGCCTATGTCCAAGTCAAATTACATGACATCGCACATACAATAGAAATGTTCCTAGCTGGAACGATGGAACAATCAATAAATTTTTCACGTCCCGCAGACAGCTCCATGTCCCTGGACAACCACTGCACTTTACCTCCCAGATTCCTGCTGTACATACTTGTTCCTGTTAAACGTAAAATGTCACGTTGTTCTGTTGTAGGCTTGTAATACGTGGTACCTGCCATGTTCAATTCGAACATCATTCAGTCGACACTAACGGCACACCTCACGCAACGTGGAGAGTAGAAGCTAAGGGACGGGGGGCCCATGCCTAGCAAAATTAACAGGACGGTATCAGCCAGCGGTGCAACCCCCCCCCCCCCCCCCCAAACCGAACACACAAATCACTTTGTGTCCTGCCACTCGCACACACCACGATTACGGCAAAAGCACTGGTTACACCGTGACCGCTTCTGGTTATACCGCTGTATGTCCTTCAATTTCCGAAGCAACAACCACCATGTGATGGCTCGATATCAAAACGGATCTTAAAGACACTGGGAGTTAACTTCTTGCCAAATTGGGAGTTAACTTCTTGCCAAACGGCTCAACTTTTAAACAACTTCCTTTCAATCACCCTGCTAAGTGTAGCATTGCTATCACAATACAATGAACGCCTAGTAAATATGACACTTGTGCGAAACAATAATATTAATACACGATTCATAATTAGTTGACAGCGCAGTTCAGTGATCCCTCGCCAAAAGCGGGCCGGGTGGAGTTGGGGAGGGGGGGGGGTTGACCACGGTATCTTAGGAAACACCGCGTTGCGCTACCTTTTTATGGGGGAAAAACAGCGTTAGGCGAACGCGGTCGCTTATGGAAAATCCCCCCCCCCCTCCCGCAAATAGGTTAAGATACACAAATTTTTAGACACAAACATTTACACAGTGCTCTGGTAGCTGATGCTGCCAACTTGTGCGGCTGTTCAGTAACCGCCCGCATTTATCGGCGTGTATTTGGATTTTTCACCCTTCCGCAAACTTTTCCCCACATACTTAGTTTTTTCAATCGCGCAGAGTCAAAGTCGCGCTAGGTAAGAGGTTACAACACACAGCAATTTCGAAAAAGCACAAATATTAGCACACCAAAAAATTAAAAGTTACCGGTGTATGAAGGTGAACCTTGAACGAGCAAATTTTGAAAGGTTGCATCGTAAATCACTGGCTACATTCGGCTTCGAAGCGTTGTTTTTGTGACGGCTAAGTCCGTAAAACCCTGCTTCGGAAAGCAGGCTGTAGAAGGGGGTTGTAATATAGGGCAGTAATACCTTCAGAGCACCACTGGACTCTAAATCATGTTTACACAGAATGAAAATAATTTTTACGTAGTAACATTTTTTTTTGTATGACGCACACCTGGAGACTGGCACCGATCCTGTCCCCGAAATGTACTGTGTTAAATATCAATGCATGTGATGGAGGAAGTCCATTAAGTCGATGAGTTTATATCTCGTTTCCCCCAACAGGTTTTCCCTTTTTTACCCTGACCCAGGACGCACTACGTGTTTGCTTGCTTTTGAAAACTGCAGCCCAGTGTCCCATCGTTTTAGATGTCCGTAAGCTGCAGCTGCCGGCCAGCAATGCTTGAAATGTAATCAGCCAAATATCTTCGACGTCAGTGTTAAAAAGGGTTGTGCTATCAGCTGTATTTAGCCACGTCCTCCGGGATGCAGCGGTGAAGTCAAGAATTAGTTTTTCCACATGGTCCACGATAAATTTTACGGCAGTACATTCCACATTTTTGGCGACCAAAAGCAAGTTCATTTCGGGAAAGAAGAAACCCTGTTTTCTTCCACTTACCCTTCCTCAGGTTCAGCTTTCCTCTGAAAAAGGTAAGCTTTAACCTTCTATGCAATAATATAAACAGCCAACTAGATGCAACAACAATAATTTTATTAATAATTTCAATCAGGTCAACATGTTTCGGGCGATAATTTCGCCCATCCTCAGGAGCGCTAGACTGTCTTTACAGCTTGTGGTATACAGCACCGACGATGCTGCCTGCAGGTGAACATGTTGAGCTGATTGAAATTATTAATAAAATTATTATTGTTGCATCTAGTTGGCTGTTTATATTACTGTATCAACGATGCACGGTCATACAAACATCAAATTTAACCTTCCATGTTAACCCAATTACCGTCTGATCAAAGCCCTGCACCGAACATTCAGCTTTCTGATTTCGGCAAATGTAAATGAAATGCAGGTTAGTTTTAATATTAACTTGGTGAACGAGAACTTCAAGTGATGACTCTTCACAGACAAAACTTTCGACATCACTGAGTAACGCCACAATTAGTTCAAGGACGTATCCTCGCGACAGCCACCTGACCTCAGAATGATAAAGTAAACGCGTGCAGTAAGATCCAGTACCCGGGCACATGTGACTAAAAATCCTGTTGCCTAACGACCTCATTTTTACAGAATTCACAATGTGAGCGAGCTTTTACATCACAATGTCCACCTCCTGCGACGGCCTCTTGGAAGCAGTTTCTCCCTACCAAGGACACAACGAAAAACTTTCAGCTGCACATTAACTTCCTTATCCGTGGCACAGAAGCCCTGACATGTTATGAATATTGATGGAACACCGGGCACAACCTGACACTGATTCCAAGTCACACTTTCTTGATTGGTGCGAGAGGGGAGGGGTCTACTCTTTAAGAGGAATTCTTACTCTGCTGCATTGATGGTGGTGGTAGCCACTTGCTGGCAACACAGAAATCCTTCTGCCATGTCTGTTAACTCCGGATAACGTACAGTACAAGTGCTCTGAGCTGTGAATCGTCACACACAAGCTATCGAAACAGCACACTTCATTCAGTCACACCACGTTTTAAAACACGGATATGTAAAGCATTCACTTCATTATAGAGCATCAAGTCCACCCACCTCTGTCCTACACGGTCCCTAATAAATACGGATTATTTCCCTACACAGCATTAAATGATAGCCTGTGCATGGGGGCGAGCCAGAAACTCAGTTTCTTTTCTGCTCATTTTCAGGCTTCAAAGGGTTAGTCTATGACGTATGCAACAGTACCTCGCACCCCCGACACAAGAAAAAGGAACTAGCCAAGGTACACACGACCCACAAGCGACTCTTAATTCGATCTTCGCTTTTCTGGAAAGTTACGCAGCAATGATAGGTAGTTACCGACGTTTCAGGACTAACATAAAGGTCCTCACTGAAGATAGGACCGACAGGTTGTCCCGAAACGTCGGTGACTACCACTGAACGGTAACATCCCAGGGGAAAGAAGATCACATTTACACCGCGGCGCAAGCTACGAATCACGTAACCCTTAAGTCGTGACGGTCACAAGGAAAAGGCGAATAGCAAATTCCCGGAGGCCCCAAAAGCGGTTGTCAGGGCAACACTTAACCCCCCCCCCCCAAAAAAAAACCTAGTGCTATAGCAGTGAATTCAAATGAACTGGGTTTGAATATGGGGCATGGCGATTAAATCGAATCAAATATTACACTAACGTAATGTGTTTTATAGCAATCAATGTAGATTTCCTGTATAAAGAATGATATACCTGCGCATCATGCCCATGGTAAATAGGGGAACAACTACTTCGCAGACATTCTTGCATCAGAAATCATTAATTTCGTACAATCAATGTCAACACAGCGACTAGGCGAACTTCTTTGCCGGAGACGACAGTAGTCACTCAATGTAAACGCCCTAAAGGCATAAACTTTAGAATTCGTGCTAGTTTATAATTTCTGTTAACATCCACATGAAATGTAAAATTACAAGCGGTTTTCACCTCGGCGAAAATACAACTTATGATATTTTAGGTAATTTCATCCCCCTGAGAAACCTGCCGCCCCGATCTTCATACAGTTCGGTCTTCACCAAGAAGATTGTCTTCTGAAACGCTGATATACAACTAACTACCATTTGACGGTGTTGGAACAGAACAGCACAACCTACAATTCAAGACCCAGCTGCTACTCTCGGGACTTATTCATCCTGCTTCCGTATTTAATACAGAATTATTTGCATACGGTATAGGATTCATGTGGCTTCTCTCAGTCCATCGTTTAATTGACAGAGATTGCTGGAAATGGGCGACAAATTTACCTTTGCCATACATAGTGAGCACAATCTTAAGAAGCACTTCTACGCCAGATGAATTACGTATACAGGCTCAGAAAACTAGTATTACATTACAACAGCGCTCCGACATCTATACCGTCATAGCTTAACTCGGGCAATGGGTTATCGTGTATCAGCTCTGTAGTCACGCCAAAAGCTCTGACCAAACACACAAGAACCTGTCCAAGCGTGAAAGAAGGCGCTCACCTGCAATATAAATCACACGATAACAAAACGTGCAAGGTTGAGCTGGTCTGTACCCTACTGGACCGGTACAGGTACCTAAAAGAAAAATGCACCATCCGTGTGTTACGTCACCAGGGCGACTCGTTTTCTGTTCCACAGTTCAGCGAAAGTGGCTAACACACATGCATGTCTTTCAGTGACTTGTTAATGGGGCCACCTCACTGCATCTGCACACATATACCGTAAAAAACAATGTCGAAGATTAAATGTCAATTCAGATATCGAAATCTGGGATGAAGAAATTATAAACCCAAATAATGGGTGGAACGTCCGTCTCTTGTGACTGCATGCAGTTTGACGTCAGGTGGCTCCCGTAACAATTCTATAATCAAAGGGCGGAACAAGTGAGCAAATCTGAAATGCGCAAGGTGCGAAAATACTCCACATTAAAACATCTCACTCGAACTACAGTGCTGAAGTGTGAAAGTCATATGCATAAAACGCAGTGTTAACACACACATATTTACAGTACTTCTGTCCACACGTAAGTTTATTACAGAGCGATGAACTGTTCATAAAGATGCCTCTGAACCCGAGCAACTATTGTACGGAATAATCCTCAATTTGATAAATAACACATACAAAACACTTTCCACGTCTCTATGAAGGTTCTCGTATCACTCACGAACTTTTAACCAGAAAAAATTCTTCGCCTTGTTTCCGGGTAGAACAAGCAGCTTAGTTACATTCCGGGCCCTGTACTGGTAACCATCTAACCATACTTGAACTGTTGGCAACGTTTCATCTATTGAAAACCTGTGGCTGTACAGTCAGTTCTGCTACTACGCGATAAATGCTGTCTTGTGAGACCTCGCATTGTAGAAAATCGCGTAATAAAAAAATGAAAGCCCGTAGGGTAGGCTTTAAACGTCCTTTACACTGATCGCTGCAATCGCGTTAACAACCAACACGCACATGCGGAATTTCTCATCACACAAACAGCGTTTATTCAACCATCAATCGCGTTATAGCAATTTCGCGTTACCGAAACAAGCGTCCAACGGCTGGACTGATTATATACTAATTATTCACGCTGTTCTCAGAACACCTACCCATTTCGAGAAACTCTGTGAAAAAGTTTGTTCATCGTGTCTACAATGGTCCAAAACTTCCCAACCAAAAAAACCTTTACGCATAGGATAACTTCTAACCTCCATGCACGGCCGGCCAGATCAAACCCGAAATTCTTCCACCACCACCAATACTTTAAACACTGAAGCTACCAGAAAAACACCGTAACTGTCTTTGGTTGCAATGAACTCGACAATGACTTCAAAACCTTTCAAGCTCGCTAAATAATTGAGAATGGAGGAATAATAAGCTAGTTGACACGACGATACGCAACAGCTAAGTGAGATCTTACAGAATGTCTAAATCGAAACCACATGTATACTTCCTCTGATCACACGTGAATCTGCGTAAGAACACAGTCTTCAACAAAGCCTGTGCCACGTGTTATTCTCGGCCTGGGTGTCCATGTGAAACAATTCAGACGGTTTTGATTTTTCGAACAGGGCACCATTTGACAAGAGTGAGATCTACGCCGGCGAAGACCACGTAAGAAACCCAGATAATCATGTGGGAACTAGCCCTCTTTTACTCACGAATCGAAGGGTGAATAACAGTGAGTAAAAAGCATACAGCCATCGTTCAGAACAAGTTATCGGCCAATCAACATCCGTTCCGAGGGTACCACGAGGTTCATAACGCTTCTCGAGTTATGTCCGAACGTAGCAGATTCCAGCAATCTCTGATGCAGAAATACATGCCAGTCATATTTTTAAAGAAGTGAAAGCCCCCATACCAGTTGCCTCCACTATCAACACCAATACCAGATCTCAATGGAATGTTGGCGACCGTTCACAAACATGGTGGTGGGGGCAGGCGCGGTCAGTGACGTCAAACACAGCACTATGCCAACCCCAATACCTTCACCCCGCCTCCTTTCCATATGTAAGTGGACGGTAACAATTTTGCAAGTACTGCATGTCCATCAAAAAACTTCACCTATTGGAAGAGCTTTTCACGTGGAAGCTACTTGCGAAGACGATGAGTACTAAACCATACGGACCTCCCACACCAGATGCCATCCACTAAAGATGATATGCACTGATTCAGGATGAGCTTGTCAAAAATGTAACAGATATAATATTTCAGTACCTATGTAAATAAGATTACATCACATCACAATAATCTGCAGCACATCCAGCCATAAATTAACTTTCCTGCATTTAACAAACCATCCAACAAAAAGCACTGTATCAAGGGAAAATCTCGAATGGTCTAAATTATACAGTGACTTTTACTGGTTGACTCGTTAAATGTTTGGATCATAAATACACGGAAATATGTAACAGTACTTTTTCAGATTCGTCGTATCCCTTTCCGATGTTTTCCCACACTAGATAAAGGTCCTTTCTTGTATAACACGCCGTTTACAGCCACATAAAACTGAGTGCCCAAATAACCTAACACGGCACTGTCATGCCCATGCGCCTTCTGTGCCGCAGATCATACATCCGTACGATGTTTCCTACTGATGGACAAAAGACAGTATGCCGAGCCATCCTCGCATCATATCGGCCGGTCTTGAACATATCGTTATCGTGTCGTCTTCGGTGTGCGAGGTCCCATTTAAATCCAAACGGTAGTCTTATCATAAGCTAATCGTATCGACGTCTTATCGCCATCGTATCTGTCTAATGTGGGAGCTTCCCAACACATAGCCGCATTCATCCTTTCAAAGAGCAATTATGTCAAAAAAGCGAACGCACGCTTATTAAACCTGACAGTCCTTCAAAACTGCATGTATTAAAAAGACATTTCTCAGATAAATATGGATGCCGAGGTCAACAGCTGGCACGACATTCCCACGCGAGCGGCAGACGTAAGATGGCGGATACAAGGTCGCTATGGCAACGGGTCGGCGGCACATATGCTACTCAAACAGCAGTATCTTCTCACTTCCAATCTGTGCATCTGGAGTTCCAAAAATAAATTATAACTACACACTATTCAAATCAAATAAACGAGTAAATATAACTTCGATACAAAACCCTGCAGCCCCTTGAAGTTAAAAAATAAATGTATGGTAGTATTAGTCATCTGTGCCACAGCGGCAAGCATTAAATAAAATGTACGCTACATACATGGTTATCCTTGGGAATATGTCTGGAGTCCACATTACAAGGCCGCCTGTGCGTCTACCTTCCGAGATCGTAAATTCCGAACGCCGACAGATATCTGTATCACACGAGATTATAATACGAACCCACCACTATTCTTCCACTAAGCATTACGTCGATCTCTTACTCCTTCATCTCAGATTTCGTACAAAACAAAGGAACGGCCAGCGAAGCCAACACGTGCTACAGTCCAAAAGACTTTGCTGCTACCAGCCGTATTCATACTTGAAGCTATTCGGTTAACTTCGGAGACATTCGTGCTACTGACGTCACGACACATTTAACCCTGTTCTGCACTATGGAGCAATGCTGACGCAGAGCACGTGTCTTTCCTCTCGGCATTTGAAATCACAGCTCAGACACCGGTTTGAATTATCCAGGAGCATTTACACAGGTATGTAGCAATCAAATGTTACGTACTGACCCTCAGTATCAGCATCATCGAGGTCCCTTATTACAAAACATCCCACAAACATATTCACAATAGATTTCCTAACCGAAGGAAATAAAAGAACCTAGATGCCCACAGATACCATACGAGGGTGATTTGACGTCCTCACAGTGGCAATGGTGAAGGGTCAAGTCCTATGTCACGCGACAATGTGTCTATGTACGAAGGGTTCCGGCCGTTTCGAAAAACGGTAGTGTAAGAATTGGGCATTTACCACTCTAATCACCGTATCAATGTAATACCCTAGCCACCCTCGTCACAAATACCTATATAACACACTATCTTCCGGCACGGCTATTCTTCGTGGCCTACTTGACCCTAAAGATGAGGGCATCATCCTTCGAAACGTCTGGAACTACCAGCCCCCACGATACGTCACATCCCAAAAAGAAGGCCGTAAACACGAGCGGAGGCGATGAAAAATACGAATATCGGCGCATGAAATGCGTCCTTACAATGGGACATCTATGCATTCCACAGCATCGGCATAAGCAGCAGCGTGTAAGCCGCTCCACACACACAGCCGCCTAGTTTTCAAAATAACATCCTAATTACGTCAGTGGCTACAATTTAATTCCGGATGTGAGACATGCACAATCTACACACGCAGCGCAGTGCTTCTACAAAGTCGCTCAGCTTGTAAAGAAATTACCCGTCTTCGGTGTAATTCGACAGTTCAGTGTCATATTTACAACAGCCCGCCACACGACCCTGTAATGGTCAACGGCAATAAAATCCACACAACCGCCGGCCTTCTGAAACGTGTCTGAATATTATCCTCCCATCTATAAGCAGGTCTCCCAAACGGTTTCCACAGTTAGGCTACCGATCACAGTTTGTATTCACAAACGTATAGATTCCGTCAGCATCAGTATCGTATCATCTCGTGGTGAAAGGACGGGGTTGATGTTTGAACTAAAAATTCGTCGATCGTAACTTGCAAAGAAGCACTATACCATACAAGGTGACCGATTTTCTTACTTGGAACAAGTTTGAGAAACATTCGTTTTGGGAGAATCAGTAACCGAGAGGCACCAAAATTGGGCCAGATTTAATTACCGTCGGTACGAGGGGATGGTGGGTGTTGGTGGCGTCAGGGATGTTGCCAAATACTGATGACGCCAGCCACTCAGACGTAAGATTAGAAACTGGCAGCAGCTGAACACAGAACATACAAAACCAGCCAGGCTCAACTATGATTTGAGCAAAGCATTTCCAGAGAAGTGTTTGCCTGGCACTCTGTCACTTGTCATTTCATCATACGACCTTCATACAAAATGTCCATATTCATAAGCGCATAATTTATTAAAAGCTTCCGTCCACTCATATACGGTTATATAAACTCGGGGAACCGAACCATGGGCGTGTCACATGTAACACAACCCGTAAAAAAATGTATTTTATATAATAAATACCCATACGTAGATCTCATGCTAGGGTAGATCCAATGTAGCCTTCCCTTGGGTTCCCGGCCCTTCGAACATTAGCGGCACAAAAAACCGTCACTAAAACTGGCATAATATTCACACCCAACATAAGGAACACTTGAAAAAAAACCTAGAACGTAATATGACATACAACCACAACTAAGTATATCTTCATTACCTTCCGAATATTACTCCAAGATTTATTGAATTAATCAAGGTCCAGCGTTTTTAGGAACCACGCCAACAATCGCGTGGAAAATTGGAGAAGTAAAACCACTAATTTCCGATTTTATCCCTAAGATGGCCATGCAAACGTAAATCGTGCGATATCGTAAGGGACCTGAACATAGTGCGACCGATTACATACAAACCAGAAGGCATGGTTTGTAAATCCAGCGAGTTTAGTTCATACACTATTACCGTAGAGACACATTACAACGAAGGAGCAATAATCGACACATACTTCCCACCAGAGAAAAAAAAGGCTTTGCAAAATCCCGCACATCATTACAGTATTTTCACTTACCCTTCCCCATGGTGGGAAAGTTCCTTTAATGAAAGAATCCAACTACAGTTCTCGCTAAACTGTCTACCCGGTGAACCACATAAGCTTCGAATCCAACATCGCTCGCACTCTACGAGAAACTGCACGAAACTGGAGTTCCTACTGAGTCAGTCACAAAGATGTGACGGAGAAGATGATCGTTCTATTTTTGAATGGGTCTCGTCTCCGAGCAGAGGCAGGGCAGCGCAGCGCCTTGCACTTTGCACTCTCGAGGAAACAACCACGACGCGTCAAGTCCATCCAAAAAATTAGTGACCAGATAAACGAGGAAAATCCCGCTGACTTGTAGCAATCACTTTACGCCCACCCTACTAAGTAAGTGAGAACACCTGAATGAAAAGACCTAGCAGAGAGCGGGGTAAGAACAGATATTTTGCACAGCTCATTCTCCTAGCCATAGACGGAAACACGTCAAAAACTAAGCAATTTCAGAATATCTTCACACTTCGGCCATCATAGGCCGTGAACTGATTCGGCAAAACATTTAAATTTCACATATTTATTAAATGCTGTAAGTTATGGGAAAATAACTTTTCTTTCGCAAAGTGTTGAATTAGAACACGATGTTACAGACATGTCACAGTAATCCGGCAGATGTAGCGAAAAGCATGATAATTCGTGTTCATCTATCATAATCAACGAACGTCACGTGTCAACGATGGGACAAACACCACATTTGTGAGAAATCCTGAGATGACCACTCGGCAAACTACATGCTGACAGGAAAACAACAGCAAATGGGTCTCACCGAGAATACGAAGATATGAACTGTGTTCAAGAGGCCTAACAAGGGGGTCCAATTGCCAGATGTTGTGGACACGGCAACGAAACTTCATGAGCTTTATTTCTTGACCATATGAGCGACGACTAGCTTGTCAAGGACTCCACCACATAAAGATGCCTTTAGCTCATATTCAATCACACAACAAAATGTTATGTAATATTATAAAAAATAATCGTTGGCTAATGTCTTCCTGCCACAACATTACAAGTAATTAACTGAATAATTGTGTTTGTGAATAACCAACTTGACGCACAATTCTTTTTCTTATATTTGTTTATTCCAATTCTCTACATGTTTCGAGCAACCAAGTGTTCATCATCAGGACAGTCAACTGTATCAAAACGACCTCTGGTATATGTCACTCTATGTAGGGGACCGTGTGGTACGCATACCACACGGTCCCCTACATAGAGTGACATATACCAGAGGTCGTATTGGTACAATTTACTGTCCTGATGATGAGCACTTGGTTATTCGAAACATGTAGAGAATTGGAATAAACAAATATAAGAAAAAGAATTGTGCGTGCAGCTGGTTATTCACAAAGATTGTAATAAGATGCACGGTCAAAAAAAAAAGCATGAATAACTGTGTTAACGCACTAAGCACTGCCAGGGAATGGATACACTTGTGACAACACTGCACGTAGTGGGATTCGAATTCTGACCGGAGGTGGGAATTATGGGGATGCGAGGAGAATATTGTAAAACAGACGGCTTCATGCATCGTTCACAACCCTCTGTAAAGAATGCACGTCAAACAACGCGAGTTATTAATGCGAGACTTTAAGGCTGTAACCAAACTACTGCCCATAATGGAGACAGCCCATACTGAGACGCCGACAGTTCCAATTATTAAAACGCCACGCGGTTTATGGAACCCAAGGGCTCACCACAGTGTCCACACGAAGTGACTTAGCTGAGGTGCGTGATGGTGGGGGTGGTATGGCCACCACAAGCAGCGGCCAGCTGGTGGGCGGGAAAATGGGAGACAAAATTAATATTTAAAAAACGGACTTTACTCTCACAAAATAAAATAAAATAAAATAAAATTATTGGGCCATATAAAAGGAAATTCAGTAAGGGCTTTTACTTTATAAGTCATACTATGCGTTAGGAGTGGAAATGCGATTGCTCGCCCAGGGATTGATAAGACCTCGCTGCGCCACTATACTCCAGTGTTCGGCGTTGGTATCTATACTGTCAACCCAGGAAATTCAGTGCACACCATTAAACCCTATTTTATTAACATCATTTCCAATTTACAGCCACGAATACCAAGTGACCCCACCTTAAGCCTGTCTCCAAGAAATTATGAACGCATCCGTCATCTCCAACATGCACACTGCCACACCAATATCGTCCATAATTATATCACCTCAATATTCATTATTATGTACAGGAGTACAAACCACAACGATCTACTACAGCAATTTCCTCCAATCCCCTGATGGCTTTCACTTCATTTACGGCTAAGGTTCCTTATGCATAATTTCCGTGCGCAACCGCACGTTTGAACAGACGGTTCATGCATAAACACTGTCTACGCGCAATTTCTGCATAAGAAATAGCGAATTATCTACGTATGTTTATGTATGAAGTCACACGGATTTGAAGAAGTGTATAAATCTGCAATTTCCATTACGCATTAATTGGTATATGAAAATTCATTGACGAAAGGAAAGTTTGCCGCAGAAAAGCGGGAACTGCACGAGATGCGCATAGCGACAATTCGCAAAACTATGTAAAGGGGCTAATAGGGGATCTCGAAAACGGGAGCATCCTACGACACGTGCTCGTCGAATGCGTTATTTTGTGATTATGCGTACTCGAGTAACGTCAATTGCGATTCACTGCTTATAAAAATTCCTCCTTCCCTGGTAGGTGAACCGAATTAGCAAGCCTCGACAAACATTATACGAAAAAATAGACTGATACTGACGAATGTCACACGTGGCGTTTTATGTCTGAAATAAATCTGACTCACATAGTAGACAAAGAAAGGTAATTTGTATTATTTAGAGCTTCCATACCGCCGCTGACGTTATATAGTATTCGTGTAGGCTAATGAAAGTAAAATAACAAGCACGGCAGTGAAGAGATCCATGAAATAGTGTACAAGAATGAGAATGTAAAACGAACAACACATACGGATGAATCAACACAAACGACACAAATGTGTATATTTCAGAAAGATATGTGAACAGGACGTGAAGTCTGTGCATTTTATTATTTATTTCTGGCTTCCATACCGTTGTATTGACGCATGTGGCAAGAGAACGGAGGTCGGATACATATGAGCTATGTCAGGGATTTTGACATGATCCTGTCCTTGATACGCAATATAAAACGGGGTTTTCTGGTTTTACTGTAGTTCGCTAAAATGACTCAGAAACCGTCCTCCAATACTGCATTCACCTCTATTAAGTAAGTAATGCTAGCAAAAAGCAAGAACGTGGTCTTAACGACATGGTAGTACAGCACTAGCAATCACCTGCTGCGGTTTATTTCCTTACGCTCCGGATACGGATACTTGCCTAGGGTGTTACGACCTCCTCTCTTCCACAATACCAAACTTGAACACCAGACAGAACGTCCTTCGGTAACTACGAAACCATTCAAATCACATACATACACAGGTCCAAACCTCTGCATCCAAAATCTAGACAACGCACCGTAACAGCAAAAAATGGGCAAGTTACAAAACTTTCTTCCAGTCATGCAATTTATATTGCTAATTGAAACACCAAGACAGATTTATTTCTCCTTAACCGATATGAAAACTAGCGGCGGCGTGTTACCAACCCATCGAAACGGTGTTCTCAGGCACGCAGCCATCTTTACAAAGGTCACTCAATTCCAGTCACTGGACTGGCACGCACAAGTGAAGACGGGCAATCCCACATCCTCGTTAGCAAGGGATTTGATTTATGCGCTCCCCGGCTAATGCTTATACACGAAACCTCTTCAAGTTGACAGGTTTGCTAAGTGTCGGGGCAGAAGGGCAGGTGCAATTGGCCGTACAATGACTACACCATTCGTACAAAGTATCTCAACGAAGCAAACGAAACCCCACACCGCTCACACTCTTGAGCGAAACGTTTCGCTTACCCACCATCGTTCCTACATATCAGACAGTATATTTTACGGTATTTTCGAACTCAAGGCAAATTGTATGCCTTTTATGAACAACTCAAAGCAAGCAGCAGTGTCTGTCAAAACGTCCTCACGCGCGCACCCTCCATTCCAGCTCACGTGACGGACGCGTGAAAATCAGGCCCAGTTTAGTACACGGAATGGATACGCATCACCTTTGAGCTCTGCTTTGCCATTCTATTCTCTGGAGTCATAAGGAACTCTATTCGTCACATTCAAGTAGGCTTGAAAATTACCTTTTCCACGTTGACGCACGGCTAAGAGCGGCCGGATCAGTCACCTACAACCAGAAAATAGTTTAAGACTGCACCACCAAGAGTTGGTCGATTGATCCTCAGGCACTGGGCCAAAATTTATGAAGCTTTGTACGCCGTCGTTATTCTTCCACTTACATAATTAAAATTGAAAAGTGGCTTTGGACGCATTTCTACTGCTTGCTATGCCCTCAGAAATGACAATAAAAATAGCATTTTCAAAAAACAATCCCGTTATTACTTCAAACTCTCCTAGTTCTACGAATTGCAAGGCCCCAACCACCAAACAACACAATAAAGTCACTGACCATGCTGACAGCCGCCTGGCTGGATAACCTTGGGTTGTTGCCATGTTGCCGGCTCCTGCACAGTTATAAGCCTGGCGGCGATCGGACGGGTTGAAGGACAACAGGCCGGAGAGGGGGAGAAAAGATACTTCCAGGAAAAGGGACAAAGTATTATATTCTCAGTTAATAAGCTATTAAAAAGCCCAAGAAAACCAGAAGGACCCGAAATGCATGTAATCTACAACGATAATGTTAATTTATCTGGAGAAAACATATTTGCTGGAGAGCTCTAATAGTCACTTTATGGAAACTGGTCTAGAACTGTGGTATCCAAACTCAAGAGCATGAAACTCCGGGGGGGGGGGGGGGCCCGTCCAAGCCCCCTCTTATTTTATGTTCCTTTGTGCCTTTTCTCGCCCCCCCACCCCGCCCGTTGTTTC
>Ga0131853_10003312_pt1 | contig 28914 bp, 27 predicted proteins | sample TergutLab28metaG_FD_92764 | JGI IMG/M metagenome (GOLD analysis project Ga0131853, IMG submission 92764) | Labiotermes labralis P1 segment gut microbial communities from Petit-Saut dam, French Guiana - Lab288 P1 (version 2) (version 2) | ecosystem: Host-associated > Arthropoda: Insects >... | reverse complement strand
GGGAGCGGATACCATGTACACTAAGCCGCTTGAGCCAGAAACAAGGCTGATTGTGGATCGCACATTGGAAAATTTGGGATGGTCTTTAGGTGAAGGCAAGGACAAAAATGTTTTCCTTGAGCAGCCGAAATTTGAGACCGAGAAGAAGAAACTTGAGGGCAAAAAACCTGATTATGTTTTGTATCCTAAAAATGGTGATGCACCTCTTATAATTATAGAGACGAAGAAAAAAGGAACACCACTTGATGCAGCTTTAACGCAGGGCATTGATTATGCGAAACGACTAAATGCACCACTCGTATTTGCTACAGATGGTGTTTTTTGTCGTTCGTTCCATATGATTGGCAATACAACACCCAAACTCAACGGCGAAGATGTTGATGAATTTATGCGTGAGGCTTTGGCGATTAGATTTCTGACCGATTGGGAAGTAGATACAATCAGTCAGAAGGTTAAATATAGCCGCCAAGAGCTGATAAAAATATTTGACGAAGCCAACAATATGCTCCGTGGTGATGGGTTGAGGGCAGGGATTGAAAGATTTGGTGAGTTTGCAAACATTCTTTTCCTAAAACTTATAAGCGAGTACGAATACATTAAGAAAGAAAGCGGAATATTATCCTCCTTTGACACTTCTTGTAGTTGGGATACAATTAAAAATACCCCTTCAACGGCAAGAATTGAATACATCAATGGTATTGTTTATCAAAAGATAAACCGCCTTTACGATACAGAAATTTTCACAGCACTAACAATGAAAGACAATGATATTCTGAAAGAAATCATGGATAAGTTAGACCCTCTAACTTTGACTGATGTAGATAGTGATGTTAAAGGTGATGCTTTTGAGTATTTTCTTAGAGCATCTGCATCTACTAAAAATGACCTCGGTGAGTATTTCACTCCACGGCATATCGTGAAAACAATGGTTCGCCTAGTTAATCCACAAATAGGCGAAAGGATTTATGACCCATTTTGTGGAACAGGCGGCTTTTTGATTGAAACCTTTAGACATATACACAACAATATGGCACGTAACAAAGCTAACGAAAAAACTTTGAAAGAAGATACGGTGTTTGGGAACGAAATAACCAATACAGCACGTATCACTAAAATGAACATGATATTGGCAGGAGACGGCCACAGTAACATAGAGATGAAAGACAGCTTGGCTAACCCTGTTGATGGGCAGTACGATGTGGTTATTGCAAATATGCCGTATTCGCAAAAAACAAAATATGGCGACAGGTATGATGTTCCGAGTAATAATGGAGATAGCATATGTGTACAGCACTGCATCAAAGCTATCGATAAAACAGCCGAAAACGGTAGGATTGCTCTTGTTCTTCCCGAAGGATTCTTGTTTAGAAAAGACTTGACGAAGGCAAGAGAATACCTCCTAGAAAGATGTCAGTTGCAGAGCATAATCTCCTTGCCACAAGGGGTCTTTTTGCCGTATACAGGTGTTAAAACTAACATTCTTTATGCCACAAAAGTTAATCAAAAAGTGAAGTCTGCTGACAAGCGTAAAGATTTTTGGTATTTTGATGTTAAAAATGATGGTTATACTCTCGACAACCATCGTCGCAAGATTGACAAGCAAAGTGATTTGTCAAAATTTGAAGAATTCCGCAAACTTGACAAAGAACAAGAAGAAGAAATGATGAAAGTGGGATTTGATATAATTCCACTTGATAAAGTGCGTGAAAATGCAAATATTTTAGTTGGGGGAAGATATAAAAAACAGGAAATAGCAAACACAGATTTTGCGCACGTCCCACTAAAAGAAGTATGCGAAATCCTTGCTGGGCAATCACCGAGTAGTGCTAACTACAACACAGAGATGAGAGGGTTGCCATTTTATCAAGGTAATGCTAATTTTGGCGAGGTTTACATTCAAGAGCCTAATAACTGGACTGATGAAACGACCAAAGAAGCCATTGTCAATGATGTACTTATCTCCGTGAGAGCGCCTGTTGGGGCGGTCAATATTTGTACTGGCAATATATGTATTGGTCGTGGACTGATGGCCTTGAGACCTAAACAAAACTTGGACTACAGGTATTTGTTTTATATATTGAAAGGCTCTCTGTCTAAACTTGAAAAACTGTCTTTAGGAAGCACATTTAGTGCAATCACAAAAAAAGATGTAGAGGATTTTTTGATTCCTTTGCCAAGCATAGACATACAATTGCATATCGCAAGTGAGCTTGAAAGTTATCAACGGATTATTGATGGGGCAAGAATAGTTATAGAAAACTATAAGCCAACCTTTGCGATAGACCCAAAATGGGAAGTGTCCGAGTTATCAAGCCTAAGCACTTTTGAATATGGGTACACGGACGTTGCGGCCGATAACCTATGCACCAGATTTATAAGAATAACAGACATAAATAGTGATGGTACACTGTCTAATAGTGACCCCAAATATGTAGCATTGAGCGATGATAACAGAAAATATCTGCTTAATAAAGGTGACTTGCTTGTTGCAAGGATAGGCGCAACATACGGCAAGACACTTTTATATACGCTGGACGAAGATGCCTTGTTTGCATCATACTTAATTCGCTTGAAACTTGGTGAGAAAGTATTGCCTAAATATTATTGGTACTTCTCTCAAAGTGAATATTACTGGAAACAAGCTAGTAATTTAGTGACTGGCGGGGGGCAACCGCAATTTAATGCAAACACTATAAAGCTTCTAAAGCTGCCCATACCGCCGATTGAAATTCAAGAAAGAATCATATCGCAGCTTGATAAAGAGAGAGCTTTGATTGAACCATCAAAGCAGCTTATAGAAATATTTTCTCAAAAAATCCGTAGCAGAGTAAGCGAGATATGGGGTGAATAGCATGGGTACAGGTATTGAGTTTGTTGACGTGCCGCATTTTGAGGAAATATTGAAATATCTCCCTATCGCCTCAAATGACAAGGAAGATGTCATGACTTATCTCCAAAACATCAAGAACCTTGTCAACATAAACTACAGATATGAGCAGTACCAGTTTGCATATTTTGGTGTGCATCTGCTGTATATGACCTATATTTACTGTTCGGCTTGGAAAATAAGCAGCATGTGCGAAAAGCGCTATAAAGATGCAATAATCTTTGCTCGTCCTTATAATGGTAAAGAGGCCGAGTTTCGTGATAGTGAATCTCTATTTAAGTTTAGCCTACTCTCTGAAAAGGATATAGGGAAAATATTTCACGTTACTGGTCTTGATGCAGGGCAGATTAGCCAGATTGCCGGCTTTGTTGGCGACAGAGACGATATGGCACACGCATCGGGTAAAATCAGTATACCTAATTCTGAAGAATTTGAAACTAAGGCAAAAACAGTATTGACATCCATGTCAAACATCCATAACAGCATGAAAGGGCTTGTTCGGAAATGGTTTGGCGAAAAGCTGGTTGAATTTAGCCAAAACGCCGATGGGGATATTGACATATATGAAAATATTATAAGTGATTACAGCTTGTCTATCAAGGAAATAGCCGAATGTGACGAAATGAGCATTAAAGGTATTTTAGCCGAGCATCCAAATCTTGATAGTGAACTAAAGGGCTACAAGAAGGATTTGAGGGATTTTTTCGTGAGTTATTTTGATGCCGAATCATTGTAATTGATAAAAACAAACCTACCTTACTCCATGCCTACCATCTACCCCACACCCCTAATCCTTGAAAACAAAGGCTTTCGGAGCGGTATAGACTGGTGGACATGGTATACACTGCAATATATAGGCAGGGCATGAAACGTGCCGTAGCTGTTTCGCGGTATACACAGTATGTACGAAAAAGCCACCCATACCCCCACACAAAGCCTTACGCCCTGCGAGTTTGGTATAGGTGGTGTACATGGTATAGATGTTTCGGAGAGCGTTATTTTTTGAGGTCAAAGCCAATAATGAAGTTCCCAACCCTCCCATTGCAGCCTGTTTCATATCTTTGCCGCAGTTCAGCGACAAAATCCTGACTGCACAAAGCCTTATACCCGTTAGTTTTAGCCCACGGCTTGTATTTTTCATACAGCACAGATGTTTTCAGTCTGTTGCCCTCTAATGGCGAAAGAGCCTCCGCACAAAAATCACCAAACACATCACCAGCTTGTTCATATTCGCTGATGGCAGCCTTGACCTTTTCGGGAATAGTAAGCCCATCGGTAATTAGGCGGCGATAGCCCTCTATGAGCCAGTTGAGGATACCACTTTTGCTATCATCTTTCCGAAACAGCTTTTTCAGTCCTGTGTCCTGTTCTTCGGGCAGAAAATGACGATTAAATGGGATTAACTTCACCCTCTCACTTGTGAAGATGGTATTATCAGCAGTCCTCGGCAGATGATTGGTGTTAATAAAAATCTTAAATTCGGGCTTAAACTCCACAGGGTTTTCATGCAAGAAGCGCCCTGTATAGGTATCGCCGCCTGTTAATTGCTTGATAAGAGCAATATTCAGCTCCAATCCCTTATCAGGCTCAGGCATATTCACAAGCCTTGCACCCTTGAGCCGTGCAATATCGGGTGATGGTGATGCGCCATCGGACGGACGGCGTGAGAGGGTTTGCGGCTGAACACTCCGAGCGTAATCAGATAAAATGTACTCGACCGTGCCTGTGAGAGTAGACTTTCCGTTGCGAGTGGTTGAGCCATGCAGAATAAAGAAGCATTCCAACCATGTGCCACCCGACAAGCAATACCCAAGAGCCTTTTGCAAAAATAACGCAGTTTCAGCATCACCACACATAATCTCTGATATGAACTGTTCCCATCTATCGCAGACGGCACCATCATTATGCTCTACCTTCGCCATCTTGGTGATGTAGTCGACAGGGTTATGGGGCAACAGCACCATTTCAGAAAGCGAATATGTGCCGTTCTCACAATTCAACAAATCCTTATTTTTATCAAATGCTGACAGGCTGATAGGATTGATAGACCTTGCATCGGACAATAAACCCTCACGCTTTTTTCTGCTCGTAAGCTGGGCGGCATATTTAACATATGCTTTCATTTCGGGAGTGCCGTCAGCAAAAGAAAGTGCGTATTCAGCATAAGCACCAGCAAATGCCTTGCATAATTCCGCCACTTGAAAACCGCCCTCATCTTTTAGCCACACCCTACCATCATAGATATACCATGTTTTGGATTCTACAACATAACGGATAAAGGCTTTGTGTAAATCGTAGAAAAGATATGCTGTGCCAATATCATTTATAGGATAAGGCTCATCGCCTGTTTCGATTTGCTTTTCGGTGAATATGGTTTCATATTCGAGCCTATGCTCATTGCGAATATACATAGTCTACCGCGCCTCCTGTCTGTTGATTTTTTGCTGATGTGATTTTGGGTTGGTGTACATATTCCAAACATCGGCAGGAATTTTTGCAACATCATTTTTGAGATTGTGGAGTTCAGCCTCTCTCGTAGCCCTCTCTAAAAACTTCTCATTAGTGCTGTTGCGAAGTTGCTCCATCTCATTTTCAAGTCCCCGATTATCCTTACGAAGTTTGGCACGTTGCTTTTTCAAGGTGTCGTTTTCGGATAAAGTAGCTTGATATTCCTCGGTGGTCTGTGCTTGGGCGAGGGCAGTCTTTTTAATATTATCCCAGTCCTTTTTCGACACGGTGGCACTTTCATCACCGCCAAGCATAGGCTTTGAAACTTTGACAGGTATTTTCTCAACCTGCTCAACCGGCAGCACCTTGCCTTTGAGAAATTTTATTTTCTTCTCTTGGGCGGCAATGCGTTTTGTGTTTTCGGCAGAGGTTGCTTCCTGTTGTTGGATTTGATTTGCAAGATTATCAACCACCACGGATTTTTCAGAAATCTCCTGCTCCAAAGTTGCGGCGTGTTTCCTGTCCTGCTGGATTTTATAGTCCAAGACTTCCAAATGCTCTGCGGTAGAGCCGAACTCCCCACGCTCAAAACCCTCAAACCCTACAGACTTCATATGCTCGTAATACCTGTCTTGTAGAAACGAGTAAGAGTTGAGCGTTACTTCCTTGCCATCACGTATACCTTGTTGCCGTAAAGGCCATTTATTAGATTGCGATATTTGCGGAATAATTTCTTTGACCTTGCCTGCTCTTTCAGGGTCATTGTGGTCTTTACGAAATTTCTTTTCTTTCATCACGACAGGCAAGTATACGACATGAAGATGATAATGGTACACATCTCTGCCAAGCTGTTCAGATAGGCGAGCGTTGCGCTCATCAGCGTGCATGACGGCAGATATGACCAACTGCTCCCCATATTCTTCACCATAAGCACCGCCAATTTCTTTTAAGGCTTGACGATATGCCTCTGCAAAATATTTTTTGGCGAACTCATAACCGCCACGCTCATCAAAATATGAAGTATTGACGGCGTACACAAACTCACAAAATAATTTTGCATCTGCCTGTGTGCCATGAATAACTGCTTTCTTTTCAGCAAGCAGACGATTGAAAGTTTCTTGATATGATTCGACTGTACCGTCCTCGCGGAAATTTCTTTTGAAGTAGACATTTAATTTTGCCCGCTCAAGTTCAACATCGCCATTGAAATATACCTCATTTTTTCTTTCGTTGTGGCGTTCGACTGTTGTAAAACTTTTTGTTTGGTACGCTTGGTTTCTTACGACTGTTTTGTGTGCCATCAAAAACCTCCTAAAAATAAATTTGCCCCACCGCAGATTTACGGCAGGGCATGGAAATTCAAAAATTGATTGCTATTTATTTTTGCAAAAATGAAAAATTTTGAAACAAAAAGCCATCCCTATGTGATATAATCAGATAGTGGCTACTCCGAAAAGCAACACGCATTACATTACGCATTGAAAACGCATTGTGAAAAATGGCAAGCCTTTGTGCCGCCAAGTGTCGAGCTACCATATCGCCCGACACAACATAGGGCAGCTCGTTCCCATCGGAAACTTGCACCCCTATGCTTGCCTCGCTGAACGCTATCGGCAGCGGAACTATCACGCAGCTATTACATAGCGCGTGACCCACTCACGCACTTTCCGCAAGCAGCAAAGATGCGAGTGGGCTCTGCCGAGGGCTTTGCCGCCTTACGGCGATATTTCGCACCAGCCATTACGAGTGTCGGCTATACGAAATAAGTGCCGTTTGTAAATCATAAATGCTTGATTGCTATATACTCGTTTGCAGATTTCCATTGGCACATAAAATACGCAAGTCCAAAACCTTTGAAAACCAAAAGCACCAGCAGAATAAAAAATCTGAAAATTCTAAACCTCATCACATGATAAAAACTTCCTGTGGTGTTGATTCGGAAAAAGAAAAACTGCCCAATGCCGAGTAGGGCATGAGCGGTAATGATGATGTTGACTTGTTACGCTGATTCTTTTTCTTTGGCAGATTTTTTCTCGGCGAGTTTCTTACGAGCATACTCTCGTTGCTTTTTACGCCGAGCTTCCGCTTTTTCTTCTGCGATACGCTCCGCCTCAATTTCCTCTGCGGTGCGATTATCGGGAACAGAGAAGTCACCGATATATTTTAGGTGAATATCAATCTGCTGAGAGCGTGTACCCATGCGGCGGTTTTCTGTTGTAGCCTCCGACCAAACAGCCTCATGAATAATAATAGAGTCGATAAATTCATTTATGATTGTTGCGGAGAGTGCATCTACTGTTACTTTGTCTGCCATGGTCTTTGGCAAACTTAGCTCGGCTGTTGGAGTAATTAGCACACTCATAGTAATCATGATTGCCTTTTTTACTGCGGTGATGGTACATCTTGCCGCCGCAAGTTTCGCAACGCACCAAGCCAGTAAGTGGGCTGACTTCGCCAAGACTATCAACACGCCGTTTCGTTTTTCGCAGCTGCTGTACCAAGTCCCAAGTTTCTTTGTCCACAATAGGCTCATGCACATTTTCAAAGATATGCCAATCTTCTTTTGGCAGAAACTCTTGTTTCTTGGATTTGAAAGACGGCTTACGGACACGGAAGTTTACAACATGACCGAGGTATTCCTCTCTTGCCAAGATTGTTTTGATGTTACCCTCCTGCCAAGCATAGGGATTCTCTGCATCCAATGCTCCTGCATAATTCACATATCCATTTTTGGTGAGGTAATATGACGGACGTTCTATTTGCTCATCATGGAGTATGCGGCATATTTCAAAAAGGGGCAGACCCTCTAATGCAAGAGCATAGATACGCCGAACAACAACGGCAGCAGTTTCATCAACAATCCATTTATTGAAATCCGCAGAACTTTTGTCTTTAGAGCAACGGATATATCCATATGGCGGTCTGCTTGATAAGGGAATGCCCTTTTTGCCTTTGGTCTGTAATGATGACCTCATTTTGCGTGAGCAGTCCCTCGCATACCACTCTGCCATAATATCTCTAAAAGGCGTAAAATCATCTTCGCCGTTAGCCGAATCAAAGCCATCGTTGACTGCTATCAGCCGAATATTTTTCTCGTGGAGCAATTCACGGAACAGACCCACTCTAAGGTGGTCACGCCCTAAGCGACTGGAATCTTTGATTAGTAAATTTGCAACTTCACCCGATTCGATTTTGGCGGTTAATTCAATCCAACCCGGGCGATTCCAGTTAGTACCCGAATACCCATCATCGCTGATATGGATATACGGAGCAAACCCATTCCGCTCGGCGTACTCTTGGAGCAGACTGCGTTGATTGATGATAGAATTGGAATCTCCATCTCTATCATCTTCGAGGGATAACCTCTCGTATAGAATGGTTAGCCTTTGGTTTGTACCGCTAACCTTATGATTAGCGGTACTTAATGTTGATTGTTTTTTGTTGTTCATTTCTGCATCCTTTCCGCAGTCACGAACATTTGCGGCACTTATGGAAGTATCGGTGGCGCTTATGGCTATAACATCATCACTAAGCACTATCACGCACCTCCCGCTCTATCAGCCGCTTAACTTTATCCTGTGCAGTTTCACGGCTTGTTTTACTTTGATGGACGGCTACAATAAAAGTGGTAGAGCCAATCCGTTTGCTGAACTTTAACGGTTCTGCATGAGCGGTATCGCCCTGCGTCCTCGCCGCATTGATATTTACATTCTCAATGGTTTGCATAGTATTGGCTCCCTTCTAAAATAAAAATGTGGTTACTATGATTACAATTGTGGTAACCAATGCCACAACCGCAATCACATTTTTTATTTAGAGCTGATATGACCGCTTGGCGGTGTTTTTCAAGGTGCAAGCCGCTCATGCAAGCTATTACCAACAATAGCCATGTAAAAGGGCATAAAAAATCCCCTGCTATCTAAAACAGGGGTGTTAGTGGTAGGGCTACTATGTATTAAGCCCCGATTGCCGTCCGTCCAAATGTGCCGCAAATGGCGGAACTGCCCTGTAATTTAGGTGTGAGCGATTTCACACCTTTACAGTTTAGGACATCCTTGCCTAGCCGCTGTTCGTTCTGCCCGAAGCTAGGCGATTGCCCTCGCGTTTGGCTCTCTGTCTGCATTGATATAGTAGCCTTACCCAAAACTTCCGAAAGCTCTTTGATGGTGCTGTGTTCGCGCCCCCTAAGAAAATTACGCTGTCCATATTACCTAAAATCGTTTCGGCGTGGTCTTTGTAAATCGCCTTAATCTGTGACTGCGCCTGTAGGAACATGCACAGGGATATTTCGCGGGAGCGGATAACTGCCACAATTTTTTCAAGCTGTGGCACTTGCCCGGTGTTAGTAAATATCTCATAAACACAAATACCAAAAACACGCAATATAGGCGGTTTACCTACCAAAACAACAAAACCCACTCCAATATACAGGGTGGGTTTTTGCTTGTGCTGATATAAATTAGACTTGTCTTGTCTGTTGTACCTGTGGTTGGTGGTAGATTGGTTTGACTTAGCCTCTATGATAGTTGAACTAACAATAACTCCAAAAGTACCACTCTAATATTTATTATAAGCTAAAACGATAAGCTATGTCGAAATGTCCGTATTCTCATTTTTTCCAAATTGCCTTGCAGTAACAAAAAGAAAAAAGTTTTTGATTCTGCTCTAACATTGATGGGGAATTTTGCTCATTGCTCAAATGAAAATTTATTGTCTGCATCAAATTATTTTGAACTCTGTTTTTGACTCCGCATCTTTTCGCTTACGCCTTTCGGCCTTTAGTGTCGGGATTGGAATACCTGTTATTTCCGAGACTTCTTTGTAGCTGTGATGTTGCAATAATTTCATGGCATGATTGTATTGTTTTATACTCCACTTGGGCTTTCTGCCATCTCTGTAGCCTTCTCGCTGTCTAGCCAAAACCCGGCCTTCCTGCATTCGCTCCAAAATCAATTCACGTTCAAATTCAGCCATAGCAAACATGACTTGCAATTGGAAAAAATTTGCAGGACGATTATCAAATATCCCCATGTTCAAAATATTTATAGTAACGCCCTTTTCCACCAACTTCTTAATAACCGCCACGCCCTCGGTTACGCTTCGGGCTATCCTGTCAAGTTTGCTGGCTATGAGGGTGTCGCCCTGCTCAAGCACCTCTAAAAGTTGAGAGAATTGCGGTCGATCGCATTTTACTCCCGTGAAAGTATCTTGAAAAACTAAGCTAGGGTCTGCACCGTGCGAGATTACCGCTTCTTTTTGTGCCTGTAAGCCAAATCCATTCACTTCTTGACTTTTAGTTGAAACCCTTATGTAGCCATACGTTTTTTTCATCTCTAAACACTCCCTTTTTATAACGCCTTATATACTTACTTCCTATACTCGACAACCCCTTTGCAGGAGTGATAAAAAATAAGTAAATTTTGGGTATACAGAATACTGATATTATATACTCACGCTAATAATAAACACACTTTGTCGGTGTTACTCCTGTAAATGGGGCTTGACCATTAACACACAATTCCCACCAATTTCCGTGTTCATGGCGGCGATTTTGACTGCCCATGACGAACAAATTAAAACGCCTGATGACATTCTCATACTTTGGGTTATATTTATAACTCCCGCCGTTTGGAGATGTGCAAACACAGTAGAAACTACCCTCAAAACTCACTTTTTCCATGTGCTTACATTTTTTTATTTGTCTGCTTTTCTTCGTATGTTTACTTTTTTGCATAATAAATTCCTCCGTTATCAATAAAGAATTGTTTTACCAATCCTTATAGTTATGACAACAAAGCGACCTCGTATATTATTATGTACTCTACTCCCTATGATTGATTTGGCTCTGATTGCTCATAAAACGCTCAAGATTTCAACGGAATTGGGGTGGACGTATAAAACCCTATCCAAATGATAAACGCTATTAGAACGTACAAAAACGGCAGGGATTGCAACTCCTGCCGTTTTGGGTTAGATTGTTTTCTTGAATAGTGATATTATCAGTATGATTTATGGTTTTTGCAAGTGGGTACAAGTTATCATCTTTGCAAGTTGCTATGGTCTGCCAAGAACAACTTCTACATGGGCAACAGGCGACCCATCTGTGATTTGGTTGTAGCGTAAATCCAGCCATGCCGAACTATCAAACCCTGCAAGTGCTGATATATCGGTAATTTGGTTATGTGCCAACGACAAACTCCATAAGTTTGTGAGCAGCCCTGCAAGTGGTGTTATATCAGTGATTTGGTTAGAACCCAACATTAGCTGTCCCAAATTCGTAAGCCCCACAAGCGGTGTCAAGTCGGTGATTTGGTTGTTAATCAATGACAAATTATCCAAATTTGTTAGCCCTGCAAGTGGTGTTATGTCGGTGAATTGACCGCCATTCAGCGTCAACCAGCTCAAATTTGTAAGTCCCGCAAGTGGGGTTAAATCATCGGGGGCGTTTCTTAGATTGGTCATATCTAAATGCGTCAAATTCGTTAACCCTGCAAGTGGGGTTAAGTCGGTGAGTGGGAGATGCCCCATATGCAAGTATGTCAAATTTGTAAGCCCTGCAAGCGGCGTAATGTCGGTGAATTGACCATTACGTAGTTCCAAGTGTGTCAAATTTGTAAGCCCTGCCAATAGGCTTAGGTCATTAAAAGGCTCTGTAATCTCAATCCAATCAGCATCTGGTCGCATAACGCCTGTGCCAAAGTGTATGTTAGTAATAGTTAAGTGGGTCAGATTTTGCAAATATCGCAATTGTTCAAATTGTTCAATTGTAAACCTAAATCTACCGTCAGCATTAAACTCTTCCACGGATGTGCTTATCCGCTCTAGCGTACCAAATGGCAAGCCAGAACCCTGTCCAACTGGCACATAAATATACGCTGGAATATCCCCCAAAGGTGGCACAACCACAGTCTGCCCCTCAATAGGCTCTACACTAACAATAACAGAATTATCAGTCCACCCAACATAAAATCCAACGCTCTCAAGCGGTAAACGTATAGGTACCATTGTAGAACCGTTAATAATCTGTGCTGGCACATCAAAAGCGTGTGCTATGCCATTAGTATAAAATGTTGCATTGCCTATTGTGATAATTATTGTATCATCACCGCGGGTTATGGTTGCGGTCTGCGTTGGTGCATCCCAGCCAACCTCAAATCCTAAATGCTCAAAAACAGCACGAATAGGCACGAGTACCCTGCCATCCACAAGGGCTGGCCTTGCGTTAGGAAATTCCACAGCTACGCCGTCAATGGTTACAGCTATGTCATTGTTGGCGTGTGCAACAACAACGCTTGTCATTATCATAACCAAAGCCATAGCCCCAACTATGAAGTTTCTCAATAGTTTTTTCATCTTCCAAAAACCTCCAGAAATTTTTTAGGGCTATGCACCCAAATTCAATTATACCACAGGCAAGGAAGAAGTTCAATCATTTTATTAGGCGTTGCCTAACATATTTTTATGACTGCTTTCTGTAAAATTATGTTAGGTGGTGGATAACATGGAGAAAATCAATTTTGATACAAATATTTATGATACTATCAGGCGTAACATAAAAAAGTACAGAAAATTCTGCGGGATAACTGCCGCACAATTGGCAGAGCGTGTTGACCTCTCCCATGACTTCATACGTCAAATCGAAAGTGAAAAGGCAGCTTATAATTTTTCGGTGGAAACATTCTATAGAATCTCTGTTGCGTTGGGTGTTACTCTTGACGCTTTGATTGAAAAACAGGATTGATGACAGTAGCACAAAAGCGACCCAATTCTTACGCTCAGTCGATTTTTTCTTACCAAAATATTTTTTGCGTAGCCCACAGTAGCCAAAAAGCCCATAGCGGCAAAACCGTAGCCCTAGCGTGTGCCAATAGCTGTATAATAAAAAATTTGAATAAAATAGACGACAACTATTTTTTTATTTTATAGCAGGTAAAATGATATATCAACCTTGCGGTTGATATACTTATTATAATAACTATCCCGCTTGGACCACTTTTTTGCTAAAAACTTAAAATTATTTTTTGAAGCCATTTTTAGCACCAATAAAAACGGAGGGGATTCCAACCCCCTCCGTTGTTTTTATTTCAAATTGTTCGGTTATCTTGCTTCCGATCTTATCGCTACCCATAAATACTGCGGTTTTTATCAATGTCATACAAATCCTTTATGGCTTTAAAAACTCTCCATATCACAGCCCACTGTTTCCTATGTTCCCTACCGTTCTCATGATCCCGCTTGCCCTCAAAAATAATATACCGTTCTATCTCGTATCTACGAATCAAAGTTCTTAGCTTATCAAAAAGTATACCTGCGTTCAGGGCACATATTCTCACGCACACCTTAAAATCTGAATCACTTAAAACCCTTTTAAGGCATTGAAAGCCTGATTCAATACTGGCTAAATCATCCCAACGGTGACCATCTACTACATACTCTAATGAACTTTGAAGCTCCCTTAAAGTCTTTACCGCTTCTTTGCCAACCTCAAAATCATTTTTGGCTCTGTCTAACTGTCGGGCAGCTTCAAGGTATGCAGCGATCTCTTCGTGCATCGCAGGGGTTAAATTATTTGTGCGGCTAGTTTCAAGCCATTCTTCCCTCATGCTCAAAAACTCTGCGGCATTACAAAAGATTGTTTTTTCTAGTTCTCTTAATATGCTCAATCCAAAATCCTTTGTTTCTTTTACTTTGACAGCTTCCTTGGCAAATTCTTCAAGGCTACTTATTAGGGTTTTAAGCTCTAATTCTTTTGGTGTTAAAGTCTGCATTTCAAATCCTCCATTCTAGTTTATCAAGCAGTCTTGGTGTTTTACACCCAACCGCTTCAAATTGGCTTCTGATGTACTATACACAACCCTTGCTACCATAAAAAGCCAATAATTTTTTAAGAGCCTTATGGTAGTTACGTATAACAGTAGTTTTGGACTTGCCGAGGTGCTTTGCTATCATTTCAAATGATACTTTATCTTTGGCAGTCTCAATTCCGCCAAAGTCATCCTGCTCCAAAACCATTGTGTATTTATTTGGTAAAGCAAACTCGTGATACATTGATACTAATATCAATTCCTCTTGATATAAAATCGAAAGTGCCTCAATCAAAAGCGACTCACGGTAACTGGTCGGTTGAGAAAAATTATTCTCGTCCATTGCGGTTATGTTGTCGATTAATTCCAACCCTGTATCTTCGTCAATAAAATTTAGACTTTCGATTGTGGGGCGATATAAAACTTCACGCACTCTACGAACTTTCCTGTTCATCTTAGTGGCAGTCAAGCCTATATCTCCACCACCACCTCCATAGTACATATCCAAAATCTTTTGGTCTTCACTTCTAACTCGTGTGGATATACCTGCCATATCCATTTGCGAGTATATGAAGTTTAGAACCATGCGTTTTACTACAAGTCGAATCCAGTATTCCATACTAACTGTATGTTTGTGCTTATGGTAATGGGTTATTGGATATTTTCTAGCCTTTTCATGCACATGACCACAGCTTAAATCTTGTTTGTTCTTGTGGGTGTGCCTATGCTCATGTTCATATAACTTCGGTTCATATGAATCAAGAGCCTCAAGAAGTGCTAATTTTGCCTCTTGGTCAATATCTTCCCAATTCGCCTTATTATAACCCTTTTTTAGCTTATTAGCTTCCTTTTGAGCCAATATCAGATACTTATAATTATCCCGCATCCACTCCGCATCAGCTTCATATTTTAACTGACGCTCATTGTCTTCAAAAAATTTTTGTTTAGCTTTGGTTAATTCCTTAGCTAAACTGCCATCTACATCAGGCTCAACTTCTTCCGTAAAGTCCAAGTCAAATTCAGTAGTATCAAGACCTTTACTTTGTTTGGCTTCGGTTAATTCCTTAGATATACTACCGTCTGAATCAGGCTCAATATCTTCCTCGAAGTCCCAGTCCAATTCAATTGGCTCAAGACCTTTAATAAGGCTCACTTCATAAATGACATCGTTTTCGGGGATGCTTGGTTTTGCTGAATCAGAATCAAAAAATTCTGATTCGCTTCTAGGGGTATAGTTTACTAGGTCGTACATCCATTTGTTGTCCAAATGAAAAGCCTCTTGGTGAAAGTTACAAGCTGTTGCATTATAAACCCTGCTCTTTTTAGCTTTTTTAACCCTGCTCTTTTTTGCTTTTGGAAGTGTCAACATTTTTTCTGCTCCGCATATTTCTGTACATACTTCGTAAAAATTTTATCCTTATGTTCGGTAGCCATATCAACATGAGGGCTATCCTTACCGAACTTCTCTATTATCGTGTCTTCAAGGTCGATAGCTTCTTTATATTCAGTAACAAATTCTTCAAACAGGTCATTCTTTAAAAGAATAACTGTTTTATCCTCGACTAAATCCTCAATACTCCAGTCGGTAATTTCTTCATCCAGTATAGCTACAATTATTTCTAATAAAATGACTTCTGCACTTTCTGAATCGGAGCGTTCAGGATTGAGTGTGTCTATATCAGAAATGCCACACAACCAGTCAAGAGAGCATTTTAACTCTTTCGCTAAAAAAATAGCTGTGGGCAACATAGGAAAACCTTTGACTCCATCTTTTATAGTCTCATATTTTCCAATTTGAGATTTACTTAGCTTCATCTCCTTCTCTTTGCCGTTGTCCTTCTCTCCTGTTTTTTCGGCAAGGGCTTCTTGTGTATAGCCTAATTTTTCTCGTCGCTGTTTAAGCCTTTGAGAAAAAACGCTATTTTCATCTTTACTTTTCATATTACGCCTCCTTGATATTTAATTATAAATCAATATACCACATAAATCATTGAATGTCAAGATAAATTCTGCATAAAACACCAAAACAGTCACAAGTGCTGTATATTACATAAAACACGATAAAAATAACAAATATCGCAATACGGTATCTTATATTGACACACGGCATTTTATGTGGTATCATAATCTCATGCTTGCATGACACAAACGACACCCTAGTAACACACACTATCTAGTAGGTGCAGTTATCACACAAAGCAAGCTATTAATAAAGCCGTCCACGAGGACGGCATAAAAAGGAAAGGTGAGCTAAATGGAAAACACATATGTAAACACTTGCGACTTTGACATAAAAGTTGCCGAACTCGAACAGATAGAGGTAATGGTTACTGCTGGTGCAGATATAACAAAAATTCTGCAAGCCTACCCCCATTACAGCCATGAGGAAATTTCAAATATAATAAGGCGTGTCGAGTGGTTTTGTTTTCTCTCTGATGATGAGGCTCATACAAGAACAGTAGACGGTAAGGAATTTATTGTGCGCCCTGTGTTCTTGGGTGGACTAGATGCAAAGGTAGCCGTCTTAAAACTTGCCGAGCATAAAACCATGCAAGACATGGGTTATGATGTTCCGCTACTGGACTTTGATAAATGCGGCAGTTCGTAGCCCACGCAACCGCAAGATATACCGAATAAAATCCGAATAAAATTTCGGTAAAATCTCAAAAACATCTTTAACGCAAGGGCGGTTTATGCTATAATATATATAGGTAAACTGCCTTTGTTGCCATATCGAAAGGAGTTCATAAAATGGGACAACAGGCACTAACAACAATTAAAGATTGGAAACCCGCCATCTATGCTCGTTTAAGCAAGGAGGATGCGGAGGCTAAGAAAAAGGACGTATCTTTATCAATCGAGCATCAGATTGAGATACTGACAAGCTATGTCAAAGATAAAGGTTGGCAACCCCCCAAAGTCTTTAAAGATGACAATAAGTCGGGTACAAATTTTGAAAGGGAAGACTTTCAAGCTATGTATGACGCTGCCAAACGTGGCGAGATAAATGTCATCATAATAAAAGATTTAAGCCGTTTTGGACGCAATACGTCAAAGAGTCTACAATACTTTGACGAAATAGGGGAAATGGGTGTTAGGTTTATATCCATTCAAGAAAATATCGACACGGAAGATAAAGACTCTCCGACGTTAGAATTTTTGCCCTTTTTCTTCCACTATGCAGAATTTCATAGCCGAAACACAAGTAAAAAAATAAAAGCTGTGTTAGCCAATAATGCTAAACAGGGCAAGTACCGGGCAAGCTATGCCCCCTATGGCTACCAAAAAGACCCTAACAACAAGCATAAGTTGGTTATAGACCCATACTCTGCAAGCATCATCAAACGAATTTATGAAATGCGTTTGCAAAAATACTCATATGGTGCTATTACAAGTATTCTCAATGATGAGGGTGTATTATCTCCAAGTGCGTACTGCAAAAGCATACATGGCAAGTCCACCAACACAACCAGCAAACAAAACAAGTGGACTAAGGATAGTCTAAACGTCTTATTCCAAAATATGGTATATATGGGCGATACTGTCAATGGTAAAAAAGCTGTTATCAGTTATAAAAACTCTAAACAGGTCAGACAACCTATGGAAAACTGGATAATAGTAGAAAACACCCACGAGCCTATTATAAGCCGTGAGGACTGGCAAAAATGCTTCGACATGATACAAACCATTGGGCGGGTTAGGCGAACAAAAGAGAGTGAAATAATGCCCTTTACAGGTATTTTGGTGTGTCCAGACTGCGGTTACAAAATGCGTCATAACCATTCATACTACACGCTGAAATCTGGTGAAAAGAAACGACACAATAATTACAACTGCCGTTCCTTTATGACACAGGGTAAGACCGCTTGTTCATCTCACTACATTTCATTAAAAGACTTGACGGCTGTTGTCATTGCAGACATATGCTTACAGGCTGGACAGGTTATTGAAAATGAAGATGCCATGCGGGAACGCTTTTACAACCTAAAAGCATCCAAACACAAAACCCAAACCGATACGGAAAAACTAGCATTAAAAGCCGCCCAAACACGCCTTGCCCAACTGGACAAGCTGTTACAGGCTACTTTTGAAAAATCTGTATTGGGGGATTTATCAAATGAAATGCTTGAGGAATTTGCTAGGAAATACAAAACCGAAAAGGTCGAACTACAGGAAAAGGTGGCACAACTTACAGCATCAATCGAGCAACAAAGCCAAGCTACACATGATGTTGAAACTTATATCACGCTTATGAAAAAATATGCGGATATTCAAGAATTAGACCGTGCTACTGTGGCACTCTTGATTGACCACATAACTGTGTCGGCAAGCAACATAACACCGAGGAACATTGAAATACACTACAATTTTGTCGGGAATGTCTAGTAGTAAAGTTTTATGTGTTTATGCTACATTTACATTGGCGGCTTCATCCCATAAAATCCTTACATGATGGGGTAGTCTGCCGCCGTGCTTGTTGTCAGCGCGTTCACATAAAAGGGTGAACATCTGCGAAAATGCAAGGGCTACAAGAAAGTTATAGGTAGTGTCCACATCTGATATGATAAAGAATGTTGCGGTCTTTCTGTCGCCCATGCGGTCAAGCTGCATTTCGTCATACATCATAATGTCGCGGAGTTCGCCTATATCGAATGGCGCAAGCCGCGCACCGCATGAAATAAGCACCGACTTCATTGTTTTGCCTGTTGCATTGTGTCAAGGACTTTTTCATCGCCGTACCCCGAAAATACGAGAAAAGCCTATGAAATGGGGTTTATTTTTTTGTTTAATAGGCAATACTCTGAGCCTTATTTTTTAGATTTCACTTTACGGTGGTGTTGTCAATGATGAGACATATAGCCTGTATAGATTTATATTACGCAAAAATAATATCGTCAAGCTAAATAACAAATTGCGTTTCGTAAACATTTTTCTTGAAAATAGCCTTTCGTCATGGTATACTGGATTAAGTGGCAGAGAGGTGACGAGATGACAGCTATAAGCTATAACAAACTTTGGAAAATGCTGATAGATAAAAAAATGAATCGTAAAGACTTGCGCCACGCATCTGGTGTTAGCACGGCGGTAATCGCTAAACTCGGAAAAGGTGATAACGTCACAACGGATGTGCTGATAAAAATTTGCGATGCTTTACATTGCGACATAGCTGACATCATGGAGATTGAAAGAACAGCAATTTTAGACAGCACCGCACATCAAGGAGGGGACAACAAATGAAAATTGTTTCCTTATTCAGCGGTGCGGGTGGTCTTGACTTGGGGCTAATCCAAGCAGGGCATGAGGTCATATGGGCGAATGACATTGATAAAGATGCCGTTGCTACATACAGCAAGAACATCAGCAAGCATATCATTTGTGCCGACATAAAGGACATTGAAGTATCAACCATTCCAAAAGCCGATGTAATCGTGGGCGGTTTTCCATGTCAAGGATTTTCCCAAGCCAATATGCGAAGAACGGTTGATGATGAACGTAATCAATTATATAAATTTTTTTATGGCGCAGTCAAAAATAATCAACCCAAATTTTTCATAGCGGAGAATGTTCGTGGTATACTTAGCTTGGATGGTGGCAATGCGATAAAGCAAATCGTAAGCGATTTTGAAAACGCAGGATATATCGTGTCCGTCACTCTTGCAAATGTTGCTGACTTTGGAGTTCCGCAGACACGACAAAGGGTTTTTATTATTGGGCAGCGTACAGATTTGAATGGTGCTATGCTGTTTAGGTTTCCCGAAAAAACGCATGGAAAAAATGGTGTTCCCAAAGTATGGGTATCAATCAAGAACGCTCTTGACCATTACCCCAACCCCGACAAGCCGAATGAATACATGAACCATATATATTCGTCATACAAACTTGCATATCGTAATTTTACAGGGCATCGTGTCACCGACCCCGACAAACCTTCCCCAACAATTCTTGCAAGGGGAAATGGCAAAGGTGGTGTTTGTGCAATTCCGCATTACAACGGACAACGCAGATTAACCATTAGAGAGAGTGCGGCAATACAAACATTTCCCGATGATTATGAGTTTATCGGGCAAATGAACTCTTGTTATCGCCAAATTGGAAATGCTGTGCCTGTTAAATTTGCTAAATTCCTCGGAGATGAATTGCTAAGATTGGAGCGTGATATATTATGAAAGTAGTATCACTATTCAGCGGAGCAGGAGGGCTTGACCTTGGTTTCAAAATGGCAGGACATGAAATTATATGGGCTAACGACCTCTATGGCGATGCGGTGGAAACATACAAAGCTAATTTAGGAAATCACATTGTCTGCAAAGATATTTTTTCTATTGATGTAAATGAAGTACCCGATTGCGATATTGTAATCGGGGGTTTTCCGTGTCAAGGATTTTCTGTTGCTAATACAAAACGCAATATCAATGACGAACGCAATCAACTATATAAAGAACTTATGCGGATTATCAATGCCAAACAACCTAAATATTTCCTTGCCGAAAACGTAAAAGGCATTTTCAGCCTTGCGAAAGGTGAGGTTTTGAAAATGATACTTGCTGACTTTGAAAGCATGGGCTACAAAGTGCAAGCAAGAGTGCTTAATGCGGCAGACTACGGAGTTCCACAACTTCGTCAAAGGGTGTTTTTTATCGGTATTCGTAATGATATAAATTTCTCATATGAATATCCGAATCCAACAAATAACGCTAACGGCTCTGACGGCTTAAAAAAATGGGTTAGTGTTGGCGAAGCATTATCCGAATTACCCGACCCCGACAAGCCTAATACTGTTCCAAATCATGATTATTCCAAGTATAAACTGCGTTTTAATGGTTATATCGGGCATAGGACGATTGACCCATTAAAGCCTGCGCCAACTGTTACGGCTCGTGGCGATGATAAAGGTGGCGTTGTCGTTCTACACCACCCCAGTAACGAAAGGCGTATGTCTTGTCGTGAACTCGCAACTGTTCAAAGTTTCCCAACTGATTTTGCATTTATGGGTAATCGTTCATCCGTATATAGACAAATAGGCAATGCCGTTCCGCCGTTGCTGGCTTATGCGGTAGCAAAACAATTCAATGCTACGATTGGAGAGTAAAAATATATGCTGGCTCAAAACTTCATTCCGAAAAAGCCGTTCCCCGATTTCAAATGGAAGTGGGCAAGCCTACAATGTACAGAGGGATTAAACGACCCTGTTGTATTGCTTGGCGTTCTTTTTCGTATGAGAAAATTAGAGTCGCGTGGCGTGAAATATAGCTCGGAAGAATTTGCAAAGGAATTGCGTGAGTTGTCAAACGACATTAAAGATTCTGTTGGAGTTGACCTTGAGCGCAGGGTAGGCGAACGAAATTTAATCCGCAATTCAGGGCAATACTGGAGGGCTGTCGGGTTGTTGGCTGACGGCGACCGTTCGGGGGAAATCCGTTTGACTGATTTTGGACGGCGTGTAGCAGACCATGATGTTTCTCAAACTGAATTTGCCGCAATTACAATCCAAACATTCAAATTGCCAAACAGACAAATCCAAAGTGCTGATGAATGTAAACTGTGGATTGACAATGGACTTCTTATTTATCCGTTGCGCTTGTTGTTGACAATTCTTCGTGAATTAGACAACAGAGGACAGGGGTACATTACAACGGAGGAACTTGTACGGATAATTATTCCTCTTTCGGGGTGCAAAGCAGAAATTGTTGATTATGTGAATTTCATCATATGGTTTAGGGCTGGAGATATAACGCTTATCGGCTGGCCTAATTGTATTCCTCGTGATAATGACTTCCGCATAGCGAGGGAGTATTTGCTGTTTTTGTCCCATTACGGTTATATAAATCGCAAAGAGCAAAACACTCGGATGGACGAACAGTATGCGTATAACTACGAGCTTGATTCCGAAATAGCCGCTATTCTCGCAGAACAGCCAAAGGATGAATCGTTACAACAAGCTGTTGACCGTATTCGCATTGTTGATGTTATTTCTGACATAGAAAGAAAACGTGTCGAAAGTTCTCGCAGGAGCAGACCCAATCAAGCACGTTTCCGCAAAGAGGTTCTTGCGGCGTATGAGCGTTGTGTTATTACAAATGTTATGATGCCCGAAGTGCTTGAAGCCGCCCACATCAAGCCTTATAAATACAATGGAGAAGATACCGTGGCAAATGGTTTCCCAATGCGTATGGATATTCATTTGCTGTTTGATGCGGGGCATTTGCGAATTTCTGTTGAGGGGGAAATTCAGCTATCAACTCGTGCAAGAATGGATTATGGGGCAACTGTGCCGCCACGAATTTATTTACCCGATTTTACAAATCGAGAATTTTTACGTTGGCGATGGGAGAATTATAACGGATTGTAAATTTATTATTGATGACAACTATTCGAGAAAGTAAGCAACCAAATTGTGTAGTTAATACGGAGAGGAAACATTGATGATTGCTGATAAAATGGACTTCACAAAAATTGACGAACTATACAGAAAAGCAGATTTCCACAAAGATGAAAATATCTTAGATATTCTAAACGCTCACAAATATATAGAAAACGTTTTTACTGTTGAAATAGACGGTCTGTTTTTGAATCATGATTTTCACAAAAGTAATGTAGAAGTTATTGACCATTTAATTCAAAACATAGACATGGGGCATTATAAAAGCGATTGCTTGATTTACCTGTATTCATATATGATTTATGAGTATTCTGGCACATTTTATGACAATAGTTTGATAATAGCTAAATACAAAGAGCTGTTAAATATATGGGCGTTGAATTATTCAAATACAAATTATGTCCTTGAAGATTTTACGAGATATTTTCAAGCACGAAAAGCATCTTGGTATCAACGAGATTTAGTAACATTTTTAGCCAATGTTAATGACAATAACTACATGGCTGTTTTTCAATATTGTAGATTTCTGATTTTCGACAGAGAATTTTGCAAATCAGTATTTTACTATGCGGGCAGTCTCCATTGTGGTGCTTATGTTATATTTGATACTGTAATATATAAGATTTTAACATGGAGAGGGCAAGAAAAAGAAAGATGGATTGAAGCCTTTATAAACTTCTTTGAAAGATATAGCGAATTGAGAATTGCAGATATTGACAATTACTATTCCACGTTGGCGATACTGTATAAATACCAATATCTATCATCGGCTGAAAATGTTGATATAAGTATGATAAATGAATTGAATAAAATTAAGCTCCCTTGTTTTGTAGCAGACGAGCAAATATTTAGCCTATATTTACTTTACAATCAAAAAATGATATGTCTTGACAACTTGAACATGCAATCAGATATTCTTGCGTTATGCGATTATCTATTAGAAATTTTAGCTCATACTGAATTAGATTCTTCGCACTTCATAATAACTCGCTTGAATTGGCGTAAGGATAAAGCATTATGGGATATGGATAAAGAAAAGCACAAAGAATGGTATTTTGCCAATATCAAAAACGAAGTATTTAGCAAAAATGTGAGCTATGTATATTGTTCGCCTTTTATGAAACAAGATGACCATTCAGCAACCGACCTGTTTCATTTTTCCGACTTGGGTGCTTTGAAGTCAATAATTGAAAACGGCGAATTGTGGCTAACACGCCATGATTTTCTAAATGACACAGAGGAAATCAAATATATTCGAGAAATTATTAAGACAAGCAAAGATTCTATTACTGACGAAACTTTGAAAATATTTGTAGATAGGTGCTTGAATCTTCTAAACCTTTATTTTGGTGATGTTTCAAAGATAACAGAAACAAGTGATGATGATAAAATGATATTGACAGAAATAAACAAGTGCATTTCAAATGTATATATTTTATCTACATCGAAACAAGAGGATAATTTAAGTTTATGGCATTATTATTCTGCTGGAACAGGGTGTAGCATAAAAATTAACGCTACAAAGCTCCGCAACCAAGTCGAGGCATTTAATGCAACGGTAAACAGTAGAAGTTCTCAAATTTTCATGCGTGAAATTGATTATAGTGGTAATATGCCACAGTCACTAACCGATATGATTCAAGCAATATTTCAACAAGAGAATTTGGAAGATTATCAAAAAGAATATTTAGCTTGTGTTCATATTATTTATGAGGGAATTTTTACAAAAAATCCGAATATGATTCAAGAAAAAGAATTTAGAATGGCTGTTGTGGTTAGCGACGATACAAATAATCCAAGTGCCGATACCCTCATGCCAAAGTTTAGGATTGGTAAAAACACCTTCATTCCCTGTGTTGAACTCAATATCTCCCCTAAATCCTTAATTGAAGAAATTTGCATTGCTCCGCTAAACAAAACAGATATAGCAAAAAAGGGATTGCTTGAGTTTTTGAAAAGTAAAAAATTCGACAACTATGCCGATATGGTGACAGTTTCAAAAATAAATCTAAGATATTGAAAATGAGAGAAAGCTGGGCAACCTTCACAGCTTCCTCTCATTCAAGTGTAGTCCAACTTCTATAATTTCATGACTTCCCTGTGCGCTACTTGCTCAAACCATCATCTCTTGAACGCTGTTTTTGCCGTTGTGGTGCTTTGGGTTTATGCTCGTTGTTGACGGCATATAGCTTGCGGTGAACGGTTGTAAATCGGGTATGCTCTGCCTTTGCCGCTCGGTACACTTTTCCATTTTCCACGTTGGCGGCTTTGCCTTTTGCTACTTCCTCGTCTATTTCTTTGAGGGTATACAAGGGGCGTTTGTAATCTTTCAAATCACGCAAAGCGTTTTCATGGGTGCGAATTTCGCTCTCATGCTTTTCGTAAAATTTATCTGCGGTACGCTTGGCAAAAAATTTCGTGGATTTTTTGAGGGTTTGGTATTCGTTGTAAACTTTGCGAGTGCTGTTGAGGTCAACAATGTCTTTCCGCAAGTAACCCCATGCGGCAATGCGTTTTTCGTTGGCTTTAATGGCATTGTCGATTGTTTCATGGGCTATGCGGCTCTCGGTCATTAAATCTACAAAATGCTGGTAGCCGCCGTTTTTTTGCATGAGGTTGTAAATTTCAGCGGTGTCGGGCTTGCGGATTATGTTTTCCCATAGGGTTATGCCCTCTAATGGCGGCGGCGGTTTTGGTGCTTGCTTGGGTGGTGGGGCTGGCGTTTGTGGTTGCGTTTTTTGCTGTTGTTGTGCTTGGGTTAGTTGTTGCTGTTGTGAGTTTTTCGGCTGTGGCTGTGGCGTGGTCGGTTGCGAATTTTGGGCTTGCGACAAGTCTTGTGTTCGCTGTTGGATTTTTGCTTTTTGTGCTTGAAGGTGTTTTGTTTCGATGATGCGGATTTTGATATTTGCCTCCGTATATTCATCACCCAAACGCTTTGAACGAGTAAACCGTTCTTGGTCGGGTGCTTGGAAGGCAATATGCTTACCCCGCTTGATGGTGTAGCCTTGTTGCTCCATCTGATTGATAAAATCTTCAAAACTGGCAGAAGTGGCAACAGTATCATCAATGGCATCTTTGAATTTTGATTTCCAGCTTGTGCCTTGCTTGTCGGCTTCCCATTCCGCATAACTTTTTCCAACGCCCTGCGGTATGATTACGGATAGATTATGCTCCTTACATAAGCGGTCGCTGATGTTTCGGATTTCGTGGTAGCTTCCTATGTTGGAACGATACCGCTTATGAGAAACCATGTCGGCAGCTCCCCAAACAAAATGATTATGAATATGCCCACGGTCAACATGGGTGGCGAGTACATAAGCGTACCTACCACCCAAAATTTCTTCTGCTAACCGTTTCCCGATTTCATGTGCTGTGGTGGGGTCTACCTCACCGGGGGCGAATGACTGTATCAAGTGTCTGCCGATTGTGTTTCCACCTGCTCGGCATTGGTCTAAGTGGTGATGAAAAATTTGACCTGCCATCTGCGGAACACAATGCTCGGAATGAATGAGCAAATTTCCATCGGTTTTAGCGAGGTTGCATATATAGTTTACTGACCTTTGGATAGTAGAGCGGATAGGGAGGATTTTAGTAACTGCCATAATTCATTTACCAACTCCTGTACTTTGTTGATGTCATTTTTGTGTATAGTGCCTGTGGTGTTTGCGATTCTTGTTAGCTGATTTATATTCGTTCCAATTTTATTTACTTCGTGGGCGAGTTCTTGAAAATGGGCTGTGTCCACTTTTACAACGTAACCATCAATCAACATTTTTCTTGCATAAGCATTAAAGTTTTCTATGCCGTAGAGTTCCATTTTTCTATAGATGTGTTCTTTTTCTTCTGAGGTAACACGGACGATAAGCTGTACTGCTCGTTTGCGGTTTTGCATTGGCAACGCTCCTTGTTTTTGGATTTTGGGGGTTGAGGTTTTAAGGGTTGGGGGGTTGATTGCGGCGTTTCAGCCGCAGGGGTTTTAGGTTTTGGGGTCTGGGGTTTCCCCAGCAAGCACGCAAAAGGTTATCCTTTTGCTGTGCTTGCTAACCGTAAAGCCGCCGATTATGACTGTTTCGCCAATGGCGAAAACAGGGCATACTGCTTCCGCTGATATAGCGGAAGCAGTACAACGGCGGCGATACGGTAGGGGTTTTGCTTTTGCCTATGGCAAAAGCCGCACTTCGGAATTGCACAGGCTTAATTTTTGCGCTCATTTGCGTTTGTGGGTTGGTTGGGCTTTTCGTGTGATGGGGGTTGTGGTTGCGGTGTGGGTTTTTCATTCGTGGGTGATGATTGCGGCGGCGGTGTAGCTTGTGGTTTCGGTTTGGCTTCGCCCTCTTTGATAATTTCAGCCAGTTTGTCACGCCCAAAGGGGTTGGCGGTGGTGCGGTGTAGAAGTGTTGTAAATTGTTCGATTGTGAGGTCTACTGTTTCGGGTATCAGCTTTTCGAGAATCTCACCACGCTTGCGCTGGCGTTTTTCTCGCTCGTCTTTTTCTTCTTGTTTCTGCTTGTCCAGTTCGGCGGTGCGTTTTTCTTGCAACTTGGCGATTTGCTCGTCATAGCTTGCGATTTTTTCTGTTCTTGATTTAGCCATTGTGGATTGCTCCTTTCGGGATTTTGGATTTTGGAAATTTAGAGATACAAAAAACCGCTCCCAATGTGATATAATTTGGAAGCGGCAACAGCATAACTGGCAGGGCAAAAACATATGCAGTTACGCCTGCCTTGCTCCGTTGGCAACATCATTTTTGATAAGCCGTAACAGCTTGTCATTGAAACTCTCTTTGCTCGTTTTACTGAAAAAGATATGGACATCGTATGTCGTTTTCCCTATCTTTTTTGAAAAGGTGCTGTCTGCGGTGGCGATTTCGGCAGTCGCTGATTGCCGATTTGCAATAGTGCTATTTTTCATAGGCATCGTCCTTTCTATATAAATGATTGCAACAAAAAACCGCCTATGCTTGGCAGAGCATAAACGGTTAGATGTTTAAGGTTTGGGCATGCACCACGATTTTTTCTATAAGTTCGTGTAACATGGTTTGTGTGAGTTCTGTAAAATCGGTGTAGCGTTCCACCAATTTAATAAAGTTGTTGGCTTTGGCTTATCTTCTCCTGTGGTTTTTTTACTGCCGCCTGTGCCGGATTTTTCTTTAGTGGCTTTGGGTGCGGCTTTGGGTTTATCGGTCTGTGCCGCTTTGTCCGGGTTTGGCGGTCTGCCGCGCCGTTTGGGGGCTTCCGGAGGTTGTTGCTCTGCGGCCCTGATATCCGGCTGTGCAGCTTCTTGCCCTGCCGCCTTGCGTTTTTCTGCAAGCTCATTGATTTTATCAAATGGTACTACAACATCACCGGGGGCAGTAATGTCTGATTGCGGGGATTTGCTGTCAAGATTTGACTGCTCATTGACTGGCGAAGTTTTTTTGTCTGCGGGTGATTTCGTTTGCCGGGGTTTTATTTTCCGTGACAGTTTTATCATCTTCCGGCTTTTTTACATCATCTGTCATGCGCTGTGCCTCCTTTACTATTTGATGGCATTAAAAAAGGGCCTACTAACAGGCCCGGTGGGGTAGTGTCGGCCTCCTTTCACTTCGGGCCAACTGCACCGCTAATTTATGCACAACTTTGATGATAGCTTACGAAACAGCTTGATTCTCTACAAGTACAAGGTCATTTCTGTTGTTCTCGATAAAGTCAAGCACTCGCTTCAACTCATCATCAAAGGAAAAGTCGATTGTAATTTGTCCATCTGCATGGACGTAAATAGTATCAATCAATTCAACGGCAATACCACGATTCAATTCTGATATATTTTTGTGTTTTAGAAAAGTGGTTAGATATGGGTCGTTAGCGTCCACACCTTTAGCCAATGTATTGATTTCATCTTTGATGTTTTCTACGGTTGTTTGTAATGCGTCAACCTTTTCATCAAAAGGCGATTTCATTCTCCGATAATCCTCTTTGGTTATATCTCCGTTTTTCCAATCGAGATAAAGACTATCGGAAGCGGTAACGATTTTGTCTAACTCTGTCTGCCGGGTTTTTAACATAGTGGTCAAGCGGTTAGACTGTGTTTTTACGTTCGGACGCTGATTTATGGCTTGTAATGCGTCACTTAATGACTGCACTAATTCAATCTGTATGCGAATTGCGTCATATACTGCCTTAATCAGTTTGTCCTCGCGTATGGTGCGTTTCTTGCAATTACCTTTGTCTGTTGCGGCGCGGCATGAGTAGTAAGAATAACCTTTTGAACCACTACGCCGTAACGCCATATTACAGTCTGGACAACGTACCATTCCCGATAAAACATATAACTTTCTTTTACCGGGTGCTGTCCTTGTGTCACGGGCATGGAGTGCTTTTGATTGCTCAAACAGTTCACGGCTTATAATAGCTTCG
>Ga0131853_10003311_pt1 | contig 28914 bp, 27 predicted proteins | sample TergutLab28metaG_FD_92764 | JGI IMG/M metagenome (GOLD analysis project Ga0131853, IMG submission 92764) | Labiotermes labralis P1 segment gut microbial communities from Petit-Saut dam, French Guiana - Lab288 P1 (version 2) (version 2) | ecosystem: Host-associated > Arthropoda: Insects >... | reverse complement strand
ATATTGTAATCTTATACCCTATCTAATGTAATTTATAATGACATATTCTATATCCGGTGGTTCTGACCATGTATGGATTGATTGGAGTGGTACATGGTACATGAACCCTGGTATTGGAAGGCGCGTTTTGTGACTGCATTTCTCGTTTTATAACTGTATATCTTTATATAATCGTATTTCCTATTTTGTTACCTTACATTTCTTTCTGTAACTCTCTGTTTCATCTTTGTGTACGACAAGCTCAATATCCTATGGGTATCTGCCTTGTATGGATCTAATGAACGCATAATAAACACAATACAATACAATACCTCATCCCTCCTAGGTCCAAATATTCTCCTCAACACCATATTCTGAAACACCCTCAGCTTCCTTTCCTCCTGCAATGTCAACGACCAAGTTTCACACCCATACAAAACAACAGGCAAAATTATGGTTCTATATATCTTGATCTTTAAATTTTTGGATAGCAACCTGGAAGACAAAAGATTCTGCACCGAATGATAGTGAGCATTTCCTGAACTCAATGTGCTCTTAATTTCTTCAGGAATAGAATTTTGATATGTTAAAGTTGTTCCCAAATATTTAAACTCTTCCACCCTCTCGAAGGTACTATTATCAATCCTCACACTGTGAATTCATCCTGCATTCAGATCTCGAGACTTGACCATGTACTTAGTTTTATCAGCAGTTGCTTCCAGTTCAATCTCCTTAGTAGCAGCTACCCATGTGTTAGCTACAGTTATGAATTATTAAAATGATAAAATATAATATAGTAGTGTGTTGTTATGATAAAATCTTGGTAAATGTGGTTGCATATGTAATTCCTGGTTAGGTGTGTCTGTGTGTGGTGTGGAGTAAACAGGGACCAGTCTACTCCGCAACACACACACCTAACTGGGAATTACATATGCAGCCACATTTACTAACATTTTATCATAACAACACACTACTATATTGTATTTTATAATTTTAATAAAACATAACTTTAGCTAACACAACTTGTAAACTCCCTGTAGTTGGTGTATTAACACCGAAATAATGTCAGAGTAATTTTAATATAAATTTACACAATTTTTTGTGCACATGTTGGTATATAATAAACATTTAATTATCGTGTTCACAACAGCCCACCACTTGCCCCTATCCCAAGATGAATGGTCCACATCCTCCCTTCAGACTTCCTGCAAATCCATTTCAATATTAAATTGGGTCATTATATCAACACATACAGCAGCATTATAAGGGTATATCGATATGAAAAAAATATCATCATGGTAAGTATATTAGTTTAAAAAATCATTTAATAAGCCTACCACATGGTTGGATGAATAGAGGCGATCAGGATCACGTGTACGCCTTGTAATGCCAAGGCTTACATCATGGAAATACCTGATCAGAAACGATGTAACGGATGAAGAAGTAGAAAATGTGATTAAAAAAAATCTTGAGTGTAAATTCTGGCAGGTGTCCATGAAGTACCAGATTTGATTGTAAAGAAATTTAGACAATTTATTAAAAAACATATTTAATCGGTGCTTCATTGGAATCAGTCATTTTTCAGACAGATTAAAACATTTGTTTATATAGATGGCGCAGCATTCAGTCGAAGAAAATATATGAAGTAGAGCACATAAAACTGTAGAAGCAGGGCGTTTAAAGCAATAGAAGCAGGTACACACAGCAGTCAGAGCAGAACACACAAAACTGTCAAAGCAGAACAAATAAAGCAGTCAAAACAGGGCATAAGCTATAAAACAGTCCAAGCAGAACACATAAAACAGAGTAGAGCACATAAAATAGACAAAGAAGAACACAGGAAATGGTTAAAGCAGAACACATAAAACAGCATAAGTTGAGAACATAATTGAGTCACAAAAGAGCCTATAAAACAGTTAAAGCAGAGTAGCAGTAGAGCCCATAAAACTAAAAACAGAGTATTTAGAGACAGTGAAGTACAACACACAAATCAGCTAAACAGGAGCACACAAAACAATTAGAGCAGAGTAAATGAAACAGTCGAAGTGGAGCACATAAAACGGTTAAAGCATTGAACATAAATCTTCACAAAAGTTCAATACCAGCATATTCATTTGTAGTGTATACACAACACACCAAACATCTGATTCCAAAACTTCCCTCACATGAGGAGTAATTGAAACATAGATGTTTGAACAATTATCAATTGATTTTTGGGAAAGTGATAAACGAGGCAAAACAGAGAGAGGTAGATAGACTTATTTTATCAGGTAAAATTAAGAAAAAGGCATTATGGAACATTATAAACAAAGAAACTGGTAATTCCAGGCGGTTATCTAATATTATAACAAACACTGGGGTTAAAATAATTACAAAGCTTCAGGTAATTGCAAAGAGATTTAACATCTATTTTACTGAGGTAACTGAAGATCTTTTATCTCAACTATCATAACCCTCAGCAACACTTGAAATTCCAAATAAAAAAACTTCTGAAACAATGTTTGTAGCTCCTGTTGCAGAAACTGAGGTGGAACAAGTAATTAAAGGTCTAAAGAATAATTCATCTACTGGATTGGATGAAATCCCAACATTTTTAGTGAAGCGATACCTATATTACTTCATAAAGCCATTGGTTCACATTTATAATGTTTCTTTTCAGATTGGCATTTTCCCAGACATGATGAAAACGCAAAAACAAAACCTCTATTTAAAAATGGGATAGACAGGACGCACAAAATTATAGAACAATATTCATACTATCAGTGTTTTCTAAGCCTCTAGAAAAATTTATGCACAATAGATTATTTTAGTTTTAAAAAGGCATAATATACTAACTAGCAAAAACATGGATTCATTGAATCCAAATCCACAGAGACTGCTAGTCACTCATTTATACAGAGTGTCCAGGAAGCCCTAGACAGCCATTTACAAGCAGAAGGCACCTTCCTCGACCTTTCCAAAGCATATGATGTAATTAACCACGTTCGGTTACTTGATAAATTAGACTCGTATGGAATTACAGGTTCTGTGAGTAGGTGGTTTCAATCATACCTGACAAACAGAACACAATTTATCGAAATGTCTCAAATGGATAGAAGTAAACACACCCACCATAAATTTCAATCTTCATTGAGGATGGTTACACATGGAGTACCACAGGGCTCAATTCCGGGGCTCCTCTTATTTTTAATATATATCAATGACCTATCATTAAATCTTCAAGGAGCAAAATTGATTCTATATGCAGATGACATGAATGTTTTGGCCATTGATAGAAACGAGGAAGCCCTGAAAAACGAAATTTAGTCATGAAGCAACTGGAAATTTGTTTTCTCGAAAATGATCTCATAAATACTGCTAAAACAGTAGCTATGTCATTTTACCTTTGCTTCTCAAGGCCTCCCTGTAAGCCACATATCTAATTATGAAATAAGGAAATTGATTATATGCCTGAAATAAAATTTTTAGAAATGTGCATTACAGAAAATCTAAGCTGGCAAGCTCATATCTGTTCCCTATGTCACAGATTGAGTAAAACATTTTTTATTATTGAATCTGTTAAAAATATTCTAAGTAGCTATGTGCTTTGGAACGTTTATTTCGCCTATTTTCATTCACGACTCAGGTATGGTATTATACTTTGGGGGGGGGGGACAAAAGAAAGCATAAAGGCATTCTGTATTCAAAAAAAGGTAATTAGATTAATCACAGGTATAAAAAAATATGAATCCTGTAGACAGAAATGTAAGGAAAATAGAATTCTTACAGTGATGTCAATGTATGTTTTAGAAGTTTTTTACTTGATAAAAATATAGAAGGGAGACCTTGAGCAAAATTGTGAGATCCATGAACATAATACAAGAAGCAAATGTGATCTTCATACACAATCTCGTAGTAACACATCTTTACTTCTGAAAAGTGTCTTACACATGGGTGTTAGATTGCATAAGCACTTGCCCTTGAAAATCAAGAAATTAGATAATTTCAACCGATTCACAAAAGAGGTTAAATCAATTTTATTGAAAAATTTGTTTTACACACTTGAAGAGTTTTGCAGGCTAAAAATGTGTAGTAACACTGTTGGTAGTTGATTATATCTGGAGTTGATCTGAGCTTTCACTCTGCAGTAATCCAGGTAAGCTCTAGGTTTCAATTTGACAATTTAGATATAAAGAAATAAGGGATTACATACATAATATGGCACAATCAGCAATCAGTTGTTATGTAGCAATTTTGCATTGTACTCAACTTTTTTTTATATTGTTTGAGTTTTTGTACGTTTTATTATTTTTTATGACAGTGTGTTTTATGTTGGACTGTGTTATGTTTGACATATCCAGAGTCACATATATGGCTGGCTGGATTGAAATTGAAATTGTAATAAATTTATTAGTTATTTTTAAACTACTTTATCACATTAAAATTAATGTATTTTACTATGTGCATTAGATTGGACTGTGCATCAAAATTATTGTTTTATTACTCTATATGGAAAACTAATTTATGATTTATGATTTGTATTTGTGGGTGTCCCCACAAATACAAGAAACACAGTTACTGTTTCCACCACATGTAACCACAGTAAGATCAACAGTGCCTTACATACAATTTAGTGTTCGTGAACTAAAAACACAAATGTAATTTGTAATATAACATTACATATTACAATGGTACTGAAATACAATTACAGTAACGCAATCCTGTTGCGTTGGATTGTTTCAAAAATCAATGTGACAACACAGGTTGTTGCCAATAGCAACCATGCTGTTGACACAAACAGTGTCTCATCTGTACACAATAAGAGGTTAAGTAAGCCATTTTTGTAAAGCATATCTCCTGATATATAACTATATTTGTATTTAAATACTTTTGTTCAAATAATAGATTTTGCAGTCCTAGTTAATGACTGACCATGGAAAGAGTTACATGTTTATTACTGCATTACATACTACCTGTCACAATATGCATCTACCCCAGTCATATCTTTTTGCATGTCATATGCATAATGGTACAGGCTGCCATACCGTTTGCTGTGTAACATCATTCTTGTCTTCTGCACCATTAGATAATTTTCTGCAGTTTTTGAGTTGCAGTGGCTGGTATATAAAACCAGATTTAACTTGTCAGCAATAGTACTACTTACAGAGATAGGTAGCATGTTGGATTTTGCTTATAAAGCAAATATAGTTTCAGACTACTAGAAAAGGAATGGTGTGGAGATTAAAATTCTGGGATTGCTTGTAACTATGCAGCTAATATATTATTAAAAAAACTACCATCTTCTGGTATGAGACAACCTACAATCTGGTAAAAATTTCCCAATGTGTTAGAGGAGAGTACTGCTGATACCTGCAGAAACCCTGCCATCATGAGATAGTGTCACATACCAGAAGGTCATATACATTTTTCAGTCAGTGCCACAAGAATATCATGTCTTGTACAGTCTATGAGTATAGTGTGTTTTCTTAAAACAGATGCATATCTTCTTATTAGGTTGGTGACCATAAGATGGCAGGTAAGAAGGGTCAAGTGGTCCAACTGCAATTAGAGGTCAATACAGAAGAAGAATGGGAGAAACTACTTTTAAAAGATGGCCTCATAGGTAAGCACTGTAACTATTTTTTATTTTAGTGGTGAAATGGCACTTCCACTGTAAAGTGCAGTTCTGGTTACACCCTGTCAAACATTCCAGAACCCCATGCAAATGCCACACATCCTTCACTAATTGACACTTTATTATAATACACAGTCATTCTTAAGTGCTACATTATCATGGATTGGACTGTTTTAACTCCAGATGTAATTCCTAAGGTATTTCATGTCAAAGAATTTTAAAATGTGAATACTGAAAATGTCTGAGCATATCATTTAAGAATACATAAATATCATTGTAAGACTTTTAAAACTAGTATCTCCATTGTGTTCAAGGACATTCCAAATACCTTTTCACTTAGCCTCAATTTATAAAATGTCCTTGTACACATTTCACACATTTCATGTTCCAGTGGTAGATGTGTATTCAGAATGGTGTGGTCCATGTCTTGCAATGGTTGGCACTTTGAAGAAAATAAAACTGGAGATTGGAGGAGATTTCTTAACATTTGCCATTGTAAGTGCACTACTTTGTCAAACATTTATCATTCATAGTTTCATTAATATCACATCATCATATCCTAACACATTAATGTAAACATGAGAAAGCAAACTAGTACTTGCTAAAGGTAAATGCAAATATTAACTATAATGGTATGACTATTAAATTACAAGTGACTTACTACTTACTTCCTGGAGCAGAGTCCTTTTTGAGAAGCTAACCGGTTCCCAACTAGTCAAGAAATTCCCCACATTTTATTGAACCTGAAGGTTCATTACCACATTCACAAGTGGCTGCCACCTGTCCCCATCCTAAGCCAGATTGATCCAGTAAATTACAGATTACCATGCAATAAATAATCCATTTGCAGTCAACATCTGTATCTTATGTTCATCCCTCAAAATAAGATACAATGTTTTGCACCTACACATGAACTAGTCCAATTATTGTTGTACATATCATGATTTTCATCATTTTGATGAGTAGAGAGGATTATTTGCATTTTCACACTGAAGAGTAGAATGTATTGCAAGAATCAATTCTTCAAACTTAATTATGAATATTTTTTTTTAACTATCCCTTAGCTGCCGAACGACATATATATGTGTCGTGCAGTGAGCCCGTTAAATGGCCGAATGACCATTAAAGTGGACGGGGGGGGATTTAATTCTGGCGTCAAAGGCCTATATATATATATATATAATGCTTACATTATTTAATATTCTCAAGCTTTAACAAGGACTGAAAGTTGCAGTTGACTGGTTAGCACTTCCGTGTAACGTTTATGAGGTCTTGGGCCAGGCACGCAACCAAAGGGGTGGCTGCCAGGCTGCAGCCCTCAACAAAATGAGACTTTAAGCATTACAGACTTTGCAGATATGATGATATTGAACTTTGATATGATTTACCCTTCAGCCAAAATCACACATGGAAATCAGCTGATGACCAAGTATATGGGAATTTTGGAAAAAAAAAAAAAAAAAAAAAAAAAAAAAAAAAAAAAAATAAAAAAAAAAAAAAAAAAAAAAAAAAATATATATATATATATATTAAAAAGTCTTACATGAACTTAAGAAAAAACTAGCAGATTAGACATAATTTAATTTTAAAGTCTTCCATTCTGTGCATTCTTGTACATTAAACACTCCTCCAATATTCCAACCAAATGCACATCTTTATTTTTAATACATATTTCCACCACATCTCTCCAGGTGTTAAATGACCTTGCCTGTTGAACATCAATTATTTTACAGTTTAGAAATATGTATTAAGAATAAAGATGTGCATTTGGTTGGAATATTAAAATAAAAGAGAAAAACTTGTGATTTAAACTACATGAGTGAGTAAGGAACACACAGTTATATTTACATGCATGTGTATAAAAATGCAGTTAAAAACAGTGACATGATTTTTAAAATATGGTTTTTAAAATCAAATATGAAGTATATTTAGCCCACTGTCAGTGTCCCAGTAAAAAATTCCGGGTGTGCATCTGTCCTGGACTGCATTTTCGACTGTGACTGAGGTTTCTTAAGATTTTCCTCAGCCCATAGAGCTAAATGAAGTGGAAATACTTAAAAGTAGGCCAGCACTGCTTCCTTTCACTTCCCTTATATTCTATTATTCCATTATTATTCCATCTTCCAACACTATCTAGCCTGAGATACTGACAGTGTCATGTAAGAAATTACAAATAAATGAAGTGTTTACAGAATTGCGACTTACTGATGATTTTGTGTTTTATAGGCTAAATCAGATAACATTGAAGTCCTAACAAGATTCCGGAAACAAAGTGAACCAACATGGATGTTCATTGCGGTACAGATATATTACATTTACTTCCATGAATCATATAATCAGTGATGTACAGGTACCATTATTATTCAGATTCACAAGTGTTTTACTGACCAAACTTTTTAATGCTCTAAAGAACACATTTTTCCCAAATGCAAAATGTAAATACTAAGGCTGATGATTTGCTCTGCTTTGTTGTCTAGCTGTGCCATTGATAGACTTGAATTTCTGTTGAAAATAAATAATATCAAATAAATGTCAATATACACTTCTCAGCAACAGATGTCTACTGCTATATATTTCATTTCAGAATCCAGAATAAAACCTTCTGGTAACAGGTCTGATTTCTAATACAGGGAGGGCAATTAGTGAATCTTGTGTTCGGAGCAGATGCACCAAAGCTTACAAATCTGATCATAAATGAAATCTCAAAGGAGAAGGCAGTACAGAAAGGAGAAGCTACACGTGAAGCTGTAAGTAGTGCTGGAGCAGAATTTCTTGCAGCTCAGAACAAGCCTGTTACTTAATTCTAGTCTCTCAGAATGACAATGGGGACCATTAAGTTACAAGAAGTTTTAGGCTTTGAATTCTTCATCACAGATTCCAAAATCGATTAAATCTTGGAGGCTGGTTAAGGTGTGGACGTTCAAATTCACAAAATATGCATACAATATGAGATTAGAGTTTAGACATTTAGTGTTGGAGGGAGTACAATGTTGAGGTTATCAAACATGTATTTTTAGAATGTCCAAGAAGGAAAGGGTGGAGAGAGGAGGGTTTATGGTTGAGTGCAAATGAGAATGTATTAAACTATAAATTTAATGGAGATAAAAATACTGGAAAATAACTTCAAATTAGATTCCAAAGGGGAGAGAAGCCAGTCAGATTCCTTACTGGAGGCTGTAGGAAAACAGAATGAGAAAATGTTTGAAGACAACAGGAAAAATTGTAATGTTAGAGTAATAGTTATAATGCAGTAGTATGGATCATAAAACTTGTGAGCAGACCTGATGTAAATATGTACAGAGTATATTTATGACACTCTGTTCTGCAAGACATTTCAGTTATATGGGCACGAATTTATATAATGACTTTTTGATAAACACATTTTATTTTCATGGTATGTATGTATGTATGTATGTATATATATATATATATATATATATGCATGCCACACTATACAGTGTCACATCTCAGAAGTCTGTATTTTTAATGCACATAATATATTAGATGGAAGAACACTAACTCAGTAATAAAGGCTTTAGATGTAACAACACAATATGAGCAATCACTTCACAATCTGAAGGTGGTGTGACACTGTATGATCACAAAAAATAAATGTAAGTTTTTATTTTGATGATCTGCCAGTTGCCTTTTGATGAGTTGACACCAGAAGAGGAAGTTCGTCAGTCAGAGAGAGAGAAACGACGATTGGCTGCCAAAGCTCAAGAAGAAGCTATTGAAGGTGATAAATCTAACAAAAATAACTTAAAGAAAATCAGTCCCAAGCTAATTGGTGCATAATACAGATTGTTCATCAAACACAAAGACCTGTCAGTCTGAAACAATATTTCTAAAATTATGTGGTTCTTGTACATTTTTACAGTATTATTACATATTCTAATTAGTTCTGATAAGTTATTTCTTTCTAGTAATATGCCCTAAATTATCTATGGGTACAAAATTTCATCTGTCCATGCATATTCAGAGTCTAGTCTTCTGAGATATCACACTACGTATCTGGTACAGAGGTATCCATGTTTTGGACAAACAGACTGCCTTCAAGTTTACAACAGGAGAAGGCAACATGCTCCTCCAAAATGTTGGTACCACTGCACCAGGTATGCATGATGCCATAGCTCTGAACACAACAGAGTGAGTTTTTCCTCTGTGAAAACTTCAGACCTGATATTGCTCTCTAAATCACAGCGAAGAACATTGATTAAGGGTATCTGAGAATAGAGTACTAATGAAAACACAGATGTCACTATACAAAGAATTATTTAATAAGATGCTTCTTCTTTGTAGTGTTAGGATAAGACATCATGAGGAAAATAGGAAAAGTATGCAGTGTTTATGTTGGTAATGTCATGGCATCTGATGTCTTGAGACACAAAACAATACATGGAAAGATATGACCATAACATTAAAATTCCATTTCATACATGTAACATGAACTGGTTCATGACAGAGAAAAAAGATGGGCATTTGTAGTGCGTAAGATGAAGTTTAGCTCTGTGACAAACTGACCGTCCCAAGCAGTAGTGCGCATGATGAAGTCAGTGATCTTGATTTTTCAGAATAACCGAAGTGTAAACTTTTTTCTGAAAAGCACTTAAATATATACATCTTAAACCTTGCACCCGCAGATTTGCTGCCCCCCCTTTTCTTTTATTTTCTTTTCTTACACAAATAAAAGTAACATTGCTAAATCAAGATGACAGTATCAGGCTGGTACAAATTGACAAAAGGAAACAATGAGTATGAAGATTATGGTCTTGGTGGTTTCATGCCATGTACTTTGTTAGAGGGTTACCATCATCTTCAAGAAATATGCAGGTTTATCTGAGAGGTTGGTTGCCATCTACCAACCTACACATCTTACAAGGCTGCAGTATTAATAATGATTGCTGTAAGAGTCTGAAGTATCATAGACTTCAGTTTGTTTGGCTGAACTGCACAGGAGCTACATTACTGACATCTTGTGGACATTTCAGCCTTTGGATGTTAAGGCATGTTTGAAATTGTGCAGTTGTGACACTACACACTCACTTATTTTCATACTACATCCTCTGTGCAATTGGTAATATGTGACTTTTGTGTGTGTCAGTTGAACCATGTTGTACCACTTAGTGCAGTTTGTAGTAATAAATCTTATCTGTATATAACCACATACATTTAGCCCATTCACTAACTATCCTGGTTCTTATTAGATAATCCCATAGTGGTCAATAATGTACTGAGACTAACTGAAACCTGCTGCCTCCATCTTAGGTGGAGATGGAGGCAGCAGGTTCCCTTGAAGTACTGATACCTGCCTACCAATTTTCATAGCATCACATTCCAGAAGACTTAATTTTTATTCATGTTGACCAAGACTTATTTTTGTTTTGCCACATTTTGTCATATGAATGCTGGAATAAAATACCTTCCAAGTGACAATGGTCATCTCCTTCCAGATACTTCCTTACCTCCATCTAAATTTACCTGGTATAATTTCAGCATCATTACATAACTTCACAGTCAGTTCAAGTTTCTCAACTATCCAGTTAACCACTTACTGCTCCATGTTCCAGCAGCTGCTAGGGCTGCTCATAGCATCACATTCTAGAAGACTTAATTTTTATTCATGTTGACCAAGACTTACTTTTGTTTTGCCACATTTTGCCATATGAATGCTGGAATAAAATATCTTCCAAGTGACAATGGTCACCTCCTTCCAGATACTTCCTTACCTCCACCTAATTTCAGCATCAGTACATAACCTCACAGTCAGTTAAAGTTTCTCAACTGCTCAGTTAACCACTTACTGCTCCATGTTCCAGCTGCTGCTAGGGCCGCTGCATATCGCAGGGAACTGCGAAACTTGATGAAGTACATCAAAAGTTACACTGTGATTCTGCTGATGCCTTACTTATATGAAAATGACACTGCAGAAGCATGGCAAAAACTCATGGAAGAGCTTGGACCAATGGGATATTCAGTGCAAGATGAAGAAAGCCTGGAGTTGCAATCCAGTTTAGCTTCAGAGGTAAGAATTATACTTATAATATCTCTTAATGTTTTATTGAACAAATTTTACATGGCTTGGGAAGTTAAGTACAATTTTATAGCAATACAATCATTTCTATGTTTGGATGGATGAGTGATGTAAAATGTAAAATGTAAAATGTAAAATGTAAAATGTAAAATAAATATTATGCGTATTGAAGGGGAGATATGTTGGGGTACCTTGAATCTGCAATGACAATAAAAGTAAAACAAATGTATATATTGACATTAAAGACAGATAACAAGGAATAATTAAAATTTAGTTATTTTAGAAAGCATTCTGAAATTTAGTATTTGTATTTATTGTTCTCACAATGTATAATATATGGCATGTTCAGCAAGGGATAACTGAATTGTGTAACTGCAGTGAAACCCCTGTTCATCATTCCCACATACCTCTCACCTACAAGGATTGTTCACAACTTCTGGTCACAAAAAATTGCCCATATACACAGTATGTAATTATATTAGAAAGTATAGGAAGGAGGAGTAGGTTTGGGGGGGAGGGGGTATGAGGGAAAACACAGAAGAAAGCAACTTATGTGAGATGACTACCTGTTACTGGTGCTGTTGAATGGCACATAATATCTAGCACACCTAATCACGGACCAAACCTGGGACCCTCCCAATGAGGTTCTGTGCCTTAACCACAGACCACCAGACCTCCTCTGCCAGACATGTGCAACATAATATATGCATTCTATATGAACAAAACAGATACTCTTTACATAGTGGAACATTTTTTGCTTTGGTCCGGACTCAACCAATGAGTCTGAGGTCTTTCATGATTTTCCTCAACTTCCCCCATCAAATGCTGGAACAGTACTGTACATTAGACCATGCCTATTTCTTCCAAATCCTTTTGAATTCAGTGCATACTATTGTCACTTCAGTGTTGTACAGTCTGAGATATTTCTTGTATCATTTAATAAACAATGAGAACTTAACAAATCTCTGTCCATGGAAACAGTTTATTTATGGAGGCACACAAGAAGTGTCAGAAGAATTCAATGAGCAGCTGAAGTCCGGTAAAACTATAGCAAAGCTGGTCCTTTATCAAGTACCTGAGGTGCCAGAGATTGTCCCACCTGGACCAGATGAGAAAGATGCTGAAAAAGAACCAGATGTCTTGACAGCAGAAAGTGATGCCATATTTGGAGCAGTCAGAGTTATTTATGGGTGTCATCCAAGTGATGGGGACAGAGAGCTACTAACTGCAGATTCTGAAAGGTAACTGTAAAACTGTACAACTCCAGCCTGGTAAAAGCTGGACTGCACTTAGGATATCTCAAAACCTAACTCTGCAGGTTTATGACACAAAATTTGATATGTTTATAATCTTTGGACATATTAACTGTAATGCATGTAGCTATTTCTATCATTAGGAAGTGAGATTTGCCGTCTCTTCTTGAACATACATGCAATGCTCGAATTGCTCCCTCATCTCAGGCATTCAACTATCGCCACATGACATTATGTGAACATTAAAAACCTATACAGTCACAATGAAGAAGCCAAGGATAAATGGTGATGAACCTTCAGCTTTCATAGTACAAAATGCTTTGAACAGCTGACTAGCTCTTGACAGGTCACCAGATTTTGTATACATCATTACCAGTTGAAAGCATGTTGTATCCTTTTTGAATTAAATCCTGAATTCCTGTTGCAAATGGCAAAACTGCTAATCCAAATTAAAGAATTTAATTTTTTTAATGCATACTTTCATACATGTATAAAAAAAGCAAAACCCAAGGAAAAATTCCCAACACAGCTGTACAAGAATGGCTGTAAATGACTGATGCAAATACTGCATGGTTTGGGAATTTAACCCAACAATCTACAACCCATATAAGAGTTGTATAGCTTGAAGTGTTCGTGACCAGATCTACAGTTCCACTATGGTGAATAATAAGGTTATAGTCTCTGGGATTTCACTACATGTATTCTGGCAGACAAGACACCAACGTTTGGAACAGGCCTGCTACTGTCATCTTCACAGCAAACATAGATGGAGTTGAAGTAGCAGAATCCAATACAACACTGGATCCTATATACCTAGGTATCTGATTAAATTACATAGCATCCTAGCAGACCACGTTCTCAATATATGTGGTCAGTATTAAGCACTGAAAAATCTCTTTCTGCATTTTCTCCACAGCTTGGAAGCAAAGTACAGGAAAACAATAGATATACCAGCATTTTGGACACCACTCACACCGACTGGGAAAGCTAATGCAATAATGAAGTTATTCCCAAAATTTGCTGAAAAGTACAAACTGCCACCACCACAAACATTACCTCCTGTTATCACAATAATATTTGATGCCAACAAGTCACCAGAAGTAAATGAAATGATGCAGAATTATCCAGATGAAGTTATCGTAACAGGATATTTCACTGGCTCGGATCCTTCAAGTGCTAAGATACTGGCAATTTCCAAAGAACAATATGGTCAACTACAACACAAACAAGAGTATGTATTACTGTTGTACTGATAAAATGTAAGATGGAGATCACCTAGTAGAGGCACAGTGTTCTGTCTAAATCTCACACATAATTAAAGCTGAGAATAGAAATTCCAATATTTTGGTGTCTCCACAGTTTCCATGAGTAGGGACTTCAATGGCAGACTAGAAGTACTTCACAGGTAATAATTCAAACTGGTATAAATGGATGGCACCACTGCTCATATTCTGAAGGTAAATCAGTCCCATTACAGGCCCGGAGTGGCCCAGAGGGTTCCAGGAAGTTAAGGTTCCCAGATTTCATGACAGTAGCACAGGATGGTGGTAAGGTTGCCAGCCTTATGCACCGGCCGCCTTTACCCCCAGGAAATGCTCCTGGTACTCATTTATGTTAGAGGCTGAGTTGACCCCAGGGCCATAGTGCAGTCAGAAGGATTTTATGTCAGAGAAAAATTCCAATGACACCAGCTGGAATCAAACCAGCGACCTTCTGATTTGTAGCACAGCACCTTAACCAATGTGCCACCACAGTCCCCATATTCTGAAGGTCCCAGATTCGAATCACAGCCTGGATACTTATTCACCTGATTAAGATTTTTCATATCTTTCTTCACTCCCTCTGGGCAAATGCCATTAACAGTGCATCAAATTAGGAAACTCACACTTCTGTACGTATCCTTTAAAACTAGTTGCTGTTCACCATCATCGTGCCATTTGACAAGTTTAAATAACACACAGAAAACAATTCTCAGCAGCATTGTAATTTGAATGATTCAAAAGAACATTCATATAACTGTGAAAGCCAAACTGTAGCAAGTTCAGAATTAATGTCTATGTTCTAACTGCACAACATACAGAAGAGAGTTCCAGAATTACAGTTTTAAACTTACACACACATCATACCAAACGTCTGTAGAGAGTACAAGCACATAGCCAAAATAATAAATGGACTACATGATAGGAGAGGTGTGACTAATTTTTAGGTTAAGAAACCTATTCCACCAGCATGTGGCAGACTTAATGAGATGGGATGACAATATGAATACCAAGTTGAAAGCAGCTGTATTCTGTGTCAGGGAATGAATGGACATAAGGCATGTTGAACAACAATGTTTCAGCTGATTATTTTACAAAATGACTTGTTTTCACTACTACTGTGGTTATCGTAGTTACTGTGGATACTGCATGTCTGTAGTGGTGCATCACCCCCTCACAATTTCATGCATTGGCCACAGTAATATTGACATAAGAACTTTAAAAAGCAAATGGTATGAATTTGCTGCAGTAACCAATGGCATAATGTTTACATTAGATCTCAACAAAATATATTCAGAAGAAAGACATGAAATCTATGATAAGCATTTCTATCATGTACACTGCACCAAGACAGCTTTAATAACAAGTAGGTCAGAAAGGAAATAATGCCTGTTTTTCCACTTCAAGCTATTCACAAGTCAGATGTGAAAACTTCAAGGAATTTCACTATAGCATTGCTAAAGGCATAGCTCTCTTTCAGTATAGTTTCCATCTTTTTTTACCAGTTTCAACCACCCCTGAACACGAGCCTGGTAAAAAACTTTAGTCCTTCCCAGCAGCAACTGGCACATGGAATTCAGCACTGCTTCATCATCCAAGACACGTTAAAAGTGACGGTTTAATTTGAGGACTGTACTGTGGATGTGGCCACACTGTCCATCCAAATTTTGTTAGGGTCTCAGTGGGGTGCCACTTGTATGTGGCCTGGCACTGTCATGAGGACCATCACACGTGGTGTTTTTTTTGCTGGACAAACTTAATGAAGGCATGCACGTAGACTTATTTATAATTCCGTACAGCGTTCAATGTTGTCTCCTAGGCAAGAAGCTCACAAGAGTAATGTTAAAGACAGTATCAAAGATTTTTCCTGCTGATGGAACACTGTTGAATTTCTTCGTCCTTGGAGGTATCATGGCATCAGCTGCTACTACAATTTCAGTTCAAAATGGTAGATTCAGTTTTATCACCTATGACAGTTTGACATGAATCCCTCACCTCCTGCATCCTATCTAGTGCCACACATTAATTATAAATACTCTCTGTGCTTCTTTGTCTGCTACAAACATATTCCTCTCCTTTAACCTGTCAGGCCATCCTTGTCTCACTCTAGCTTAGTCAGTTACAGACTGCAGTTTGGTAGATATGGTGGCATGATCATTAAATCACAGGTAGTTTAGTCTATAATAACTTTACAGGATTCTTTGCAAGATTCCTTTAATTGACATGAATTATTTCATACAATAGTATCACTCAAGTGCAGCTAGTTGGTTCAATCAAGATGGTACTTCACCTACACAAATTTTGATAATCACCTGAATTCTTGGTTTCAATTGTGTTAAGAAGGTAATCAGAGTACGCAGAGTGATCATGTCCCTTTAACGAGTACAGCACAAATAAGGATAGGTTTGCAATAAAACAGCTGTTGACAATATCTGTCGGCTCCTTATAATCAGTTAAGCAGGCAGTCTATTTTGATTGTTGGGAGATAAGCTTGTGATATACACATGAACCTAAATGATTTTGATTGATTCCTGCCAATTTTTAAACAACCCAGCTTAGAGCAAGACTCCTTAGGCACGAGAAAGATGAAACTCTCGCAATCGATCTGTCTATTGAAGCTTTAGTTTCAGGTTTCATGACACCATGGCTGATGGTTATGTACCCTGTGGTAATTGAAGGCCACTTAATTTGTAACTATTAATTGCTTAAGTTTGTTACAAGCATGAATGTTAATTGCCTTAGCAGCAGCACACCATGGGAGACAACCTAAAGTATTTCTGAAGCCCATGATTAATTCCTGCTGAGACTTGGTATTGAAAACAAGCCCTTTTGCATATTTACAACAGTGCAAGTGGCTTCAAACACGTGCGCTGTACGTCAGTTTTTCTGTTGTACTGTATGTGGCTTCGAAACATCTGTACAGGGTGTCAATTTTCTATTTATTGTCTATACCCTTTGGTACATACGTCCATTTAAAATGGCTGTTATAGACACACAACGACCAGAACATGGAAGAGTTAATATCGTCAATAACTGCCATTACACTGCCTTTACCAACGGAAATGGTGGAGCACAGTTCATCTGTCATTACATGATGGTCACTGTACATCAGTTCCTCAATCCAGCAGATGATGTTAGACACCAATGAGGTGCTAGTGCGAGCACTCCACGGTTTGTCATGTAGTGCTGGACCTCCTGTTTCAGTTTCTTTACTCTGTCTTGCCCACTGTCATATAGTACTCATGACCATGGCTGCTTCACCATACACTATGAACAAATGTTCATGAATAAAAGTCAGATTCTCATTAAGTCTCTGCATTGTAGAAATAGGTGTGATGCTGCCATCTGTGAAGTGAAATGGCTGAAACAGCAAGAAAATGAATGAGAATGTTCAAGACTTCACTGATGTGATTATTCCCACAAAAAAGAATTTAAGGAGATAAACAACACTGGAGGCATTTGTTTCTGACTGCCCCAGTTTTAGGTACTAGTATTAGTAATGGGTAATAAATCCTATAAATTGTCTCTTGAACCTGAAATCTGCAAGACAAACCCTGTTAGGGTGCTACTGAATTGCTGTTTTGAACCAGAAGAACCACAGCCGCTAGTATCAGTTCAAAACCTGAAACTTGTGATTTTAACTGTACAGGTTCCAATCAAATGATGCAGAGATTCACACACACACACACACACACACACACACACACACACACACATATATATATATATGTATATGAAACTTTCATGGATAACAGAGTCCGATACTTTACACATCTCAGTTTATAAATTATAATCATAAAACAATAAACTACTTTATTTCTATTTGTGTTTCAGTGGGGAAACACTAGTTGTTGTTGTAAGTCGCAAACGAAGTGAACCTCTTCTCTCCTTCTGTCAGTTGGGACCGATATATATCAGCGACAATACTGATGATGGTAAGAAGGATTATGAGGCATTCTTTCAAGAAGAAGAAGAGGAAACAGGAGAAGAACTTTTGCCTGAGGAGCCTGAAAAGACCAGTAAACTGCATGTAACAATACCACAGTGTGGAGGAAACGAAGATCAGGTATCTGACAATATGTACGAGAAAGCAGAAACGTTGGTACCAGAATATGATGAGGTAAGTGGTTTACCTGCCACGTCTGATAAAGTTCAATCACTGGAAGTAGAAAAAGCTGAAATGCCTACAGAAGTAGTAGCAAAAGTAGACTGTTAAATGTTGTATCTTGTCTTGCAAGTGCAATGTGTGGCATGTATGGTCAGGGAAATCCTAGATGTAGATAATGAATTGTTAATTAAAAATATGCAGCAATGGAAGCTGGAGAGTTAGAATTAAAATTGATAAAAATTTTAGTATAATAGAAATACAATTAAATTAATATGGTATTGAAACTCATGTAAATATTCTCATTACACTGAATCAAACTATTGAATCAAGTGTCGCTTATTATATAATTTAATTTTACAAAACATAACCGCTTCAAGAAAAAAGTATTGAATTTGTGACATACGTATCGCTGGATTCTAATATTCAACATGTCACTTGTTCACTGCCAACTGCACTCATGTAGTGTGGTTTATGTACAAGGGGGTTGGTGTATTCAGACCTGCATATTATGGCTTTCAATATTTGCTACAGTTTGGAAGATTCCATTTTGTGTTACAGTATGTTTGTCATTCAACTCTTTATCATCAACAGTTGCTTCTTTATACGTAGGTTATTCGGAAAGTAAGTACTGTCTGCACATATCTCTCGTGCATCCTCGAGACTGTCACTTTGTGCATGTGCAGTGACTTCCTCTATCAATTAAGAAGCCACAGATGTCATTTCATGAAATTCGTTTAATGTTTAAGTTTGTTCCTGTGCGTTAAACACGTTTAAGACAACTGAAGGTGCCACCGACTGTGAAATACGGTCTGTAGTTCATTTTTTGAATGCTAGGAATGTGGTACCAAGTGAGATTCATCACCAGATCTGTCAAGTGTATGGTGACAATGCGATGAGTGATGGCATGGTTAGGAAATGGGTTCGGATGTTCAATGAAGGACGAGAGAACGTGTACGATGAGGCGCAAAGTGGGCATCTATCTTTAGTGAATGATGATTTGGTGCATAAGTTCAACGAAAGAGTGCATGACGACAGATGTTTCACAATTCCTGATCTGTCCCTGCAGTTTCCTCAGATTTCAAAGACTGTACTCTATGATATTGTCAGTAGTCATTTGGGTTATCGGAAAGTGTGTGCACAATGGGTGCCCAAGATGCTCACTGAGTAGCACAAAAAACAGTGTGTTGCATGTGTTTTGACATTTCTGATGTGCTATCACAAGGAAGGAGACAGCATGTTGAGCCATATTGTGATAGGAGACGAGACATGGGTGTCCCATATCACACCTGAATCAAAACAGCAGTCCTTGCACTGGAAGCATACTGGCTCGTCAAAAAGGAAAAAGTTCCAGCAGAAGTTTTCAACAAGGAAGATCATGTGCACTGTATTCTGGGACAGACAAGATGTTGTCTTGGTAGAATTTTTGCCCAAAGGCAGAAGTGGCTAACAATGCAGGCGGCCGCATTCTATGAGGAGGGTATACAAAAACTTGTGCCCCACTACGAAAAGTGCCTCAATAATGGCGATGAATATGTGGAAAAATAGTTTGAAGAATGTAGAATCTGATAACTATGAAATTTCATACAAAACCTTACTCGATTTTTTTTACAGTGAAACGGTACTTACTTTCTGAATAAGCCTCGTAAATATGGACTTTCTCTATTGTGTTCATATAAAGACCTCTTCTAGCAAAATGCAGAACTTGTATAATAATTTCAATTTTGCCAAAAGAGTGACCATTTTCTACGAGATTTTGCATGGATTCTGAAATTTTACTATTGTTTTTAAAGGAGAATAAATGTTCTTTAAATCTTACCACAAAGTTTCTGCCAGTCTGGCCTACCTATTTCTTACTGCTGTCACGAAAAGTTAACTAGTATACACCACTTGTGAGATATCTATTTCCATTGCACGTATTCTTAGATTATGTTCTAGGGACTTGTTGGCTTTAAAGGTTAATTGTAGATCAGTAACTTCAAAGAGTTTGACAAGAACTGTCATTTCTTCTCCCACATATATGATGGTAAACCATTTTTGTCCTCTGTTGCAACCAATGCACAATTTTTTGGATAATTATCCATACTTCATGTTTTTCTAAGGTATTAGGATGATACATGCTCAAGCAACTGAACATATATCTTACAACTGCATACTGATGTTCATGTGGGTGGCAAGAGGTATATGGGATGATTGGCAGTGGAAGTCGGTATGTAATATACAGAAAAGCATAGCCTATTCTGGTGTCTACAAATGGAAAAATCTGGACAGTTAACTGTTTTATTTGTTTAGGTTACTTATGTAAAGTGCAGCTTTCGGTGTATCTCATTAAGTTCAAGACGGTATTAACATCAATTGTCATCAAGCTGTATACAATAAAAGTATCACCTAAATAACAAGAATATCCAAGAACATTCTGTTTAATGGGTAAGTGGAGGATATCAATAAATTTAATGGACTGTAAGAAGATTTAAGAGAATATGGCAGAGTAAGGGGCTCCCACTGCCAGGGCTCTATTTTTTGGAACAATTTTCCATTGATTGGGCTATTGGTATATATATTTCTTATGTCTGAGGATGCCAGTCTTGTATTAGGATCCATGGAACTTTCTTCTAAGTCTTTAATTAACTGAAGGGTATTATTAATATTACATGCATACTGTAATGAAATAACTTGGGTTAATTTCTGTATAAAGAAGTCTGCTAATTTATATAGCCATGGACCTTCTTCCTATTGATAATACATCTCATAGGATTTTCAGGTTAATGGATCTGAGACCATGAAATTGTTTGTGCACCCTTCATTCCATTACCTGAAAAATAAAGCTGGCCATTTTACATAAGTTGTCTCCATACAGACTTCTACACTGTATGTCGATGGACCACCTGTAAATTATTCGTCACTACAAGGTTTTATTTCTCTTCTGACACCTGCACTTCTGTGATCCCGTACACTCCTGCCAATAAGCGACCAAAGTTTATTGGCACCGGTTGTTTGGGTGCCACATATGGGCCATGCTCACCCACATACACAGCACTGTAGCAGAGTTAAGGATAGCAAACAGATTGATGGACTAAGGAAAGGTATGTGCCACATTTATCTAAGGTCCAAGATAATACTTAAAAGGTACAAGCTTTCCGAACTGACATAAGTTCAAGCTTTAATAATGCAACTGTGGCAAAAGCACTGTGATTTTAACTTCAGTCTTTTCTAAATAGCTGGTGATATATTACCTTCTTTTTCACCAAGGATATGAGTGCTGTCCTCAACAAAGTCAGGGCATGTAGTAACTAAAATTTTAAAGAGTAAGTAATGCTGATACTCAGAATATAAAGTCTAATCATGCATTAAGACAATAAAAGGTGGGGAGTAAATATCTGAACAACATACAGGAACAGTAACAGAATAATTGCACATCACACTACCAGTTGTAGTTACCATACATCCTGGTAAGAATGTGGGGTAAATTTTGTACCTTTGTATGTTCTCTGTTGGGTATGCAGAAACAGGCAACTGACAGGTAAGTCATATCTGTATACATACTATTCTGCCTGGTACAGCTGCTTCCTTGAGAAAATAAAAACTAGTTCCACTGGTGAAGAACTTTCCCACCTTTTATGACACTTGATCTCCAATTCACAAAACACTATATATTTCTAATCACAGTGTTTCAAATTTTCTACAATACCCACCTGTAGACTTGGAGTACAGGTGAATATGTACCATAAGTGTGACTACAAAGTCTGACACACATACCTACTGGAATTTAATGATGTGCTGAGAAATAACGTGACAATCTAAATAATATTTTCAAAGCATACGTAAATAACAACCTACATACTGTAGTCTTGTGGGTTGCTACACCATGTAGTCTGGTAGGTGGCCAACAGTTTTTTGGAGAAACCCACCACCACCATCTGTGTCTTGTACTCTGAGGATGGAGGCAGTATTGTACTCCAAATTATGAGTACCAACCTACCACACAACATGGTGCCATGTCCCAGACGATCAGACTATGAACCTTTACCACTGCCAGCACCTCAAATCCCATGAATAATAACGTCATTGACTGCATGCTTTACAATGTTTATAACATGCACAATTCCAGATAATATCAAATGAATCATTCTTATGCAAAGGAACATTTCTCATTGATATTGTTTGCATAAAATGCAAGACTTTCTAGAATAAGGAGTAAAATACAATTTACTTTCATTTTAATTTCACAAAGCACAATTTTAATCATACAGACATAAAGGTAAGGTTCACCCTAGAACAAGCCTTGAAGGCCCAGAGGGGGAGTAGATGTAGAGTTCTATTCTTCCTTAAACCTTGGCGCTAGATGGGGAAGGGTGTTCAATGCCACACCAGTGCTGCTGTATCTCCAGGAAAGACCCAGTACCCACTGTATAGGAAGGTCAGTGGGCCCCAGGGCTGGTCTGGATGGGTGCGGAATATCTCACCCCCACTGGGATTCGATCCCTGTATCATCCAGCCCATAGCAACTCCGATGTACTGACTACGCTATCCCGGCCCACATTTTAATCACAAACTCTAAAACCAAAAAGCCTTATACGTGTGCCACACGCATGCTTCATTGGAAGCTACTCATTCATGGTGGAAGAAAAACAAATTCTAAATTACTAAAACCAGACTATCATAAAAAAAAAGATACAAAAGAATTAATTCTAGTACAAGAAAAAACATCCTAATGTGCCTGTCACTCTGAGATACAGTTTACTGACTTGAAAAGAGCCAGTTTATATCTGCAGCATTAGGAACAACTAAGAAGGCATTATATTAGAACCTTCAGTTGCACCCAGGTCACCCATCAGCCACAAAGCTACAAAGATCACACTAATGAGCACAGCATACATCATTCATAAAGAGCTGGGGTAAATCACTTTTATCTCTTGTTGACTGGGGCTTAGCAGAAGACTGCAACCTAATATCCAAGAGGTGTGAATAAATTTAAAAGTAATAATAATAATAATAATAATAATAATAGTGTCACCACCCAAAATGAAACAAAGATGTATGGCCTTACTACAAGTGTCCCTGTTTAAGCAATACAGTGAAGTAAGTAAAGTCTGTAACACATTTTGAATTGAAAAAGGATACGGCAGACGGAGAACCCAATATGCACTCTGTGATAGTTTCATTGGCTGCTCACAACCAGTAACAAATATAGGGCAGGGTGATGGAGCTGGCTGTACTCTGGGATTCAGTGTAACATGGATTGGTGCCTTCGGTGTTACAATATGTATGCGCATCAGCTGTGCTATCAACGGCTTCACATTCCTGCAGAAAACATACCAGTAAAAACATTTTTTTTTCTTGTGTACCTTGCCAGAGTTGCTTCAATTAAAAAAATCCTTAAATAACTTTAACGGAGTTCCCAAATTCAATAAGACACAGTGGAAGTGAGTTCTGAGTAGAATAACAAAACTGTCCCTCCTTCTTCACAGATATCCAATTCCCGTAACTTCAGTAATGCAAATTTATACATCACCAGCAGTTCAGTCCATAGGTTAAGATGCTAGACAAGTGCCTTAATGATCAAAGACATAAAACTTACTGAAGTCAGAATAATGTTGCTGGTTTGAATTGTAAATGATACATAGTAACTATTGTGACTACTGCTGTTATGCTGTTTTGAGAGCAAACGTACATCGTAAGAATATATTCAAGTTACAGTAATGTAAAGATAAACCTGAGCACACAATGAAGGCACAGAGTGGAAAGGAGGTATAGCTCCAGACATACTCAATCTCAGTCAGTTTCACTGACCAGCTGCTTTAACATTTATAACTCTATGAGATCATATGCTGGCCTGTAAAATGTACTACCAAATCGCTTAGCATGCCAAATGCTGTGTGTTTACTTGGTAGCAATTTAAATATCCTACGTTAAAACAGAGAAACTCAGCCTGTCACATGATACAACCAGCATTTAAATTTTCTCCTAAAGGACAATCCTAAACTCCCAATACCCACAGGACAAGGGCCTGAGTGGACTTCCAGATTTTGTCTGAACATTTTGGAGAAGACAAATGTTTCTTGTCCCTGCTGGAAACCAAACTACAATTCCTTGGTCATCCAGCCTGTAGTATGGCCTGAAATAGTTTACATTAAACTAATCAGATATGATCTTTCAGTTTTTCACTGTAATCAAGTTCAGGGAAGACCGGAAGAACACATACCGAAGGTGTTTGAGAGCAGGGTGCTGAGGTGAATAATTGGAATCACAGGGGATGGAATGATAGAGGTGGGCACAACTTTATTTTGACTATACACTGAATATTATTAGCATGATAAACCAAGCAGAATTAGAAGAAGCATGTAGCCAATATGGCAGGAATCTGAAATGCATACAACATTTTTGGCCAGAAAACCTGAAGGGTAAAGATCATTCTCAACCCTAAGGATAGTAACCAAGTCTCTACTAACTTCTCATGCCGGACCTTGCTCTGTGAAGTTACTCTAGTCATATTGGCCTGCTACTAACTAAAATCAGATTTCTCTAACAACTCTTAGCAAAGACACTAACAAAAAATGTCAACAACATTTTCAAAAATAAATTCACACTGTCACTCTCAAGTATTCACCTTACACACTCCATGCAAAATAAACACAAGAATCAACTGCGTACAGATAACCTGTATTTTTCTCAGTCCATGAGAATGTTTCATCATGACCTGCAATGTCTCACCTGCAAGGACATGGGAAATACAGTGGCATATCATTGCTGGTTACTTTGTTGCCATTATCCTTAACCAATCCTGAGCCAGTAGTCTTTAGAACTTTGTCAGGAGCTGAACACATGAAACGGTGACCTCGGGGACACTCGTATTCAACACCCACAAAGATCTTCACCACAAATTCTGACAAATCTGAAATATACAATAATTCACATTAACTGGATTTGTATTTATCATAATCTTTACCTTCATAAGCAGCTGTTAACATGAAGATTATATACATATGAAGACTTTAACACATTTTGTGTATCAGTGCTTGTCAATCAATTTCGTTTCAAAAAACCACTCCACGTGATACGCCTTCATTTGGTTTGTGGTGACTAAGCTCATGAGTCACATACTCACACATACAGTTGCAGTGTGATGAAAAACGCAGGTTACTACCATCCACTGGGCATTTGAAGAAACTATGGGGGTTTCTCTCATTGATAATGTACACACATTATGTTTAAATCTTTTCATAAAGTTTTCATTCGCAAGTAAGTTTGTAAACATAGTTTATACACATCCTGTACACTAAATGGGGACTTTTTTTTTTGACAGTGCTTATATTCAGGGAACTGGGACAATTGAGCTATGAGTTGAACAACCATGGAATCATGGTTCGAGAAATCGCAGTCTGAATCCTGGCAAGGGCAGGATATTTTTCTTTTCCCCAAAGCGCTGAACCTGGCTCTTTGACCCATGTCCAGCCCCCAGTCAGTGGGTACTAGGACCTCTTTCCCTGGGGTAAGGCAGTTATGGCTTTAAGCTAATAGCTTACCCCAATCTAGCACCGGGGTTATTCTGGAACTGTAGTACTGAAATAATATTGTATTTATGATTAAGCAAGCCTGTGTGTTAACAGGAATACTAATCAGTTATATGCACTGAACTTACAAGGAACATTTACTCATGAAAACAGGTGTGATGTTTATGGTTTGTGTGCTGACTGCATGTGAACTGGCCTAGTGATCTGTGTCCTTATGCTGGTTACAGAATACTTCAGCGATCAGTTTGTAATTAACTCTAAACTTATCATTCAAACATATGCTTCCTGTACATTTTTATAAATATGGAATATCTTGAGTATACTCAGAAACAGTCATTTAATTTATGCACAGAATATTCACAGTATTTCGTCTTGTATCGTACCAGTATCCTGAATGTTTTAGACATATCTTGATGTTTCTTGCATTTGGCACATCTAGTTTTGAAGTTCCGGCCATGCACTGTTTCCTTGATCAACATACGTAGAGCCCACAGTGACAGCCACACAGTGGTTCTTTCATCAACAAGTGTGAAGCTCACACTGACAGCCATGCAATGGTTCTTTCATCAACAAGTGTGAAGCTCACTGTGACAGCCATGCAATGGTTCTTTCATCAACAAGTGCGAAGCTTACTGTGACAACCATGCAATGGTTCTTGCGTCAACATATGTGGAGCTTACAATGACTATGCAATGTTTCTTCCTGCAGCTAAAACCTGAACCTTTTCAAGCAAATCTCCCCACTACTCGAAGCTGTGAATTCAGTTCACCGTACCAGACACATTCATGGAAATGTGGCAATTGTATCACAGCTCATATTTTTTAAACAACCAAATAAACATGATATATTACTCTCTGCATGCCAACTATCTGCCAAATTTAGAATAAAATTAGTCTCAGAGAATGTACTTGTATGTCTGTAACATACACTATATTTACACAACACAATATGTTACATACATCTATCAAACTGAAACATTTCAAATATAAGAATAATAGCACAGAACATATTAAATTTCTTATAAGACATGTTAGTATGTCAAAATTGACAAACAATGAACATGTATTTATACCTTTATTTCCTCCTTTTCCCTTACGACCACGTAATAGAGCACCTGAATGCTGATTTGTCACTTGCATTTTCCCTCTTGAGCCATACTGGTCCCCAACACTTGGCCACCCAGCTCCTCGATCCCTAAACATGATGATACATTTGTTACACAACACATAATAACAACACGGGTATCTTATGTTAACAGAACAAAGACGTATAACTTATTCCATTTATCTACTTTGGTCAGTCAGAAATAAGTTCATGTGGAGTTGAGTTCATACATAAAGCACCTACACTGTTGGTGCCTATACCAGGAAAATTCACTGCCTAAAGATTATCATCTTTTCCTAGTGCTGAAGTAATAGCCTTGGTGGCCACATTATTTAAATTAACAGCAAGATTTAAATATCTGTGACACAATGGCTGATAATACAGGACACAGAATTCTATGAATGGGGAGTGGAAAACTGAGTGCCGAAATACTTATAATATATAATTATATAATGGTACGGAATGACATGGAATAGTAGTGCGATAGCAGCATACTGAAAGCAGAAAACCCATTCCATATACATCATAACTTATTTTCCTGTATCCAAGAACCTCATATTTGGCAATGGTATATGCGTATATTTGCATTTGCATGCATGTGTGTGTGTTAGTGAGTCACATACAGTCAATTCTATCCATGACACACTGCATCTCAGAAACTATTAATGGCAGTGTAAAAATGCAAACACCACAACTGTTTAAGGGTGCTCAGAAAACGTAATGACAGTCCTGCTACATGCATAGGTTTCAGTACAAGTCAGTTTCTTGGCCTACTGTTTTACAGCATTCCCACTTTGGAAAAACCTACTCCTTGAAGAAAACCCAAAACAGCACCATTTTTAGGTGAAGAAAAAACAACGAACATGCACACAATTCTTATCGTGCTTAGGGAAAATTCATCATTCCATAATACTGCTGTTATTACACTACATAAAAAATCACAAACTACTCAGTGTGTAGTTTACTGCACCAACATGCTAGTCACAGTTATTTGGTACAGTAATTTTTGACTTCATATAAAAGACCATTCTTATCAAACTGCCACTCAGCATAGATCAAGGGAGTCAATGTTCAATAACCCTCCCATAATGACAATCTTTCATCTGCTGTGTGTAACTAACAACTTTAATAACAGCAGTCTGTGTATTTTTATAACTTCTTATTGTAGTGGTACAATTAGGAATGTAAATAATGACATTTAAAGAGTTGACAAGCTACAGAATCTTTCAAAAATAGCAATGATACAATCATGAACATGCACACATCCATTTAAATATATGAAAACCAACAGCTTAAAAATGTAAAAAAAATAAATTTATCATTAAAACTATAATTCATGAGTTCATCACTTTAAGATCTGGCCATTATTTATGAAATGTTTCCAATACTAGAGTCATCCCATAGCCCAACAGCTTTAACACTAGATCTCACTGCAGAATCCCCCACTCAGCACCAGAAGGTGTGAGATTTGAGGAAGATGAAATAGAACATAAGCAGGGTTTTCTCCAGCTTCTATTGGATCCTCCTGCTTGTTAAATCCACGAGATGTTTTGCACCCACCTATCACCACACTCTGATGAATGTACTAATCCTAACTAAGTGGCATATTATTGTATCCTTAGTCATATAGTTTCATTCCATTAACCCCGCAGTGGGTTGGTCACAGACTAATCAAGACATTTTACATACACAACCTAAAGACGGACAATTTTTAGGTAAGGCATCCCAGTTGTGTTTTCAGTACTTACACAATGTATATAACTTGACTGTCTAACACAAGTTTTATTGCACAAAATATGTGTTTCAAAGATAATTAAAACATCATGACAGATATACGTTTCGGCTTTCTTCCTAACGAGATCTTGTATTTGAAAACACTGCAAACTGTATTCTCAATAATCACCAACACATGCACACTTTTTTGTTTGACATTATAAAACTTTAATTTGTTAAAATAGTTAAAATCTCCGACATGTTTCGGTTTACATTTAAACCATCTTCAGGGAGCTGTTAGTTCATGCTAAAGTTACTTATCTCTTGTTGGGATGATGGTGT